>OOBN01000199.1_pt1 | contig 63793 bp, 45 predicted proteins | sample 1671091 | NCBI WGS metagenome assembly OOBN01 (sample SAMN06348121, study PRJEB24527) | human gut metagenome | biome: human gut; feature: ankylosing spondylitis patient; material: feces | host: Homo sapiens | place: China | collected 2015-10 | reverse complement strand
CAACTCCAACCGTTTCGATCTGCCGATGCTGGTGGAGGAGTTCCTGCGCGCGGGTGTGGATGTCGATTTCAAGCGCCGCCGTTTCATCGACGTACAGAATATCTTCCACAAGATGGAGCAGCGCACGCTGGTCGCAGCATACAAGTTCTACTGCGGCAAGGATCTGGCGGACGCCCACTCGGCCGAAGCCGATACGATGGCTACATACGAGGTGCTGAAGGCTCAGCTGGACCGTTATCCCGAATTGCAGAACGATGTGCAGTATCTGGCCGACTTTTCGGCCCGCGGCGAAACGGCCGACTATGCGGGGCGTATCGCATACAACGAAAAGGGGCAGGAGATATTCGCCTTCGGCAAACACAAGGGCCGCGTCGTGAGCGAGGTCTTTGCCGAGGAGCCGAGCTACTATTCGTGGATGATGAACGGCGACTTCCCGCTCTATACCAAGAAGGTGATTACGGAGATACGGTGCCGTGACAAGAAAAATTAGATTTATGAATCTTTTCAAGCGACTGATAACCCTTGCTGTCTTATCTTCGGCCGTTGTGGGCTGGGTGGGTGCTGAGGCCATTCCTCCGATAGACAAGACACCCGTCATAGTCTTCATCAACGGCAAGAAGTACTATATACATACGGTCAAGGCGGGCGATACGCTCTATTCGATAGCCAAGGCCTACGAGGTTAGCGAGGCGGCAATCAAGGAGTGCAACCCTTCCTCGGCGGACGGCCTTAAGATCGACCAGACGATAAAGATACCCGTGCCGGAGAAGGTGCAGGCCGAGGCCCGCGCCGAGAAGAAGCGCAAGCGCGAATACCTCAACCACAAGATCAAGGCCGGAGAGACGCTCTACGGTATAGCGCGCGACTACAATATCTCGGTAGCGACGCTCATGGAGGACAATCCCGACGTGAACCCCCAGACGCTGACCATAGGTCAGACGCTGTGGGTGCGCAAGGCCGAGATCGGATCTTCGTCGGAACAGGAGGCCAAGGCCGATATGGCCGAGTATGCCGACAATCTGAACAAGGCGACCGATGACGGATACATATACCATGTGGTGATGCCCGGTGAGACGATCTATTCGCTTGCGCGGCGTTATGGCATTACGGAGAATGAGTTTGTGGCCATGAACGATGTGGACGGCGGACTTAAGTCGGGTGCCGTGGTTCGTGTACCCGATCCAGACCACAACATCAAGCAGGTTGCCGAGTTGGCGGAGGCGGATGCCGCAAAGGAGCAGGCGCAGCCTGCGGGCGGACGCCATGCAGGGAATGTGTCGTTCCGTGCCATACCTTCGAGCGAGACGCTCGAAGTGGCGCTTATGCTTCCGCTGGAGGTGTCGTCGCGCCCAAATGCCAGCTATGTGGAGTTCTATCAGGGATTCCTGCTGGGACTCGAAGAGCTAAAGGAGCAGGGTCGCGGTGCTGCGAACCTCACACTCTACAATACGGCTCATGACCAGCTTAAGGTGCAGCAGATAGTGGGCAGCGAGAGTTTCGCCTCGACGGATCTGATCGTAGGCCCGGTATATGAGGACGAGTTGAAGCCCGTAGTGGATTTTGCCGAGGCTAACGGCGTGCCCGTCGTTTCGCCTTTGGCCAACCTGTCTGCCGTGGAGAGCCCGACACTATTCCAGCTCGCACCGGCTGCGGAAAATAAATATGACAAGATCGGCAACCTTATTGACGGCGGCCGTGACATATATCTGATTTACGCCTCGGCAAACGATGGCGAGTTTGAAAAGGAGATTCTGGCCGAGTTGGAGGGCAAGCCCCGTTACAGTTACACATACTCTTACAACCAGCGTTCGATATTCACGCCGCGTGATGCCTCGTCGCCCGCAATATCGGATATGGCTGATGTGTTGAAGGGCGAGCGTCCGTGCCTGTTTATCGTTCTGGCCAATTCGGAGACCGATGTGGACCGTATTCTGGGTACCATATCTTCGGCCAATACCTCGATCGTGGAGCGCGGAACCAAAAGTGCGCAATATGTAGTCCTCGGCACCTCGCGCTGGGGCCGGTTCAACAATATCGACCATACGTCGTTCTTCAACAACAACGTGGTGATGATCTCTACATACCATGCCAAGCGCGACTCGGAAGCCGTGCGCGACTTCGACAGCCGCTATATCGAGACATACGGCATGTTGCCGTCGCTATACTCATACCGCGGTTACGACGCGGCGATGATCTTCGTTGCGGGTATGCGCTCGGACATAGAGTACCGTATGCTCGACAAGCGTTATGCTCCGCTGCAGACCGAGTACAAGTTCCGGCAAACGGGCGAGGGCGGCCGATATGTGAATCAGGAGTGGATGCGTGTGAATTACAACAGCAACTATACGATAACACTTGAATAGGCGATCGAACGATGATTTAACAGACGATGCCCGGTAACAGCAACATAATACCCGAAAAGACGATCGAACGGTTGAGCGAATACCGTCGTACGCTGCTCGCATGCCACAGGCAGGGGGTGACGCATATCTTCTCGCACGTGCTGGCGGGAATGCACGGCATCACGGCAGTGCAGGTGCGGCGCGATCTGATGCTCATAGGTTTCTCGAGCGATACGAAGAAGGGCTATGACGTGAAGGTGCTAATCGATTTCATCAACAATATCCTCGACAGCGAGAATGTGATGAACATAGGCATTATCGGTATGGGGCACCTCGGGCAGGCCATAACCAAATATTTCAACGGCAAGGGCCTCAAGCTGCGTATCGTTGCTTCATTCGACGTGGACGAGAAAAAGGTAGGATCCTCGATAGATGACATCCCGTGTTACCACATGGACCGTTTCGAGGAGGTGGTCGAGGCGATGGACATAAGCATCGCGGTGATATGTTCGCCGACGCGTGTGGCGCCGTCGCTGGTCGTACCCATAATTAACGCCGGTATAAAGGGCGTATTGAACTTTACCTCGGCGCCGCTGAGTTTTCCGCACGGTATCGTCTCGGAGAACTATGACATTACGACCATTCTGGAGAAGGTGGCATACTTTGTCAAGGAGTCGGAGGAGCGTGACAACAAAGGTTGATCTGTGTTGTACCCGTGTCAGTATGGGGGCGAATTGCAGACTGGGGACATTCAAGCGGAAATGAGGACTCGCCGATACGGACTATTGTGAAAGGTTGGCAATTGCTGTCGGCATACGGAATAAATAACTCTTGTTTTGCGTAGCGCGGATGATTGACGCTATACAATGAATCTATTGCAGGAATGAGAATATTCAGAGGGTTCGGTGAGATCCCGCAACTCAAATACGGTGTAGCGACGATAGGGTCGTTCGACGGCGTACACAGCGGCCACATGGAGTTGTTGCGCCGCGTGAACGAAATAACCGCGCAACATGGCGGCGAGAGTATGGTTGTCACGTTCGAACCTCATCCGCGGTATGTATTGGGCTCGGGTGAAAGACTGCGGCTGTTGAGTACGCTCGACGAGAAGATCCTGCTGCTCGGACGTGCCGGTATCGATTCGGTTGTGGTGGTGCCGTTCACCGTGGAGTTCAGCCATACGTCGCCGCGCGAGTTTATCGAGCGCGACATCGTCGGCAGCGGTATACGCTCGCTGGTTGTAGGGTACAACCACCGTTTCGGATATAACAAGGAGGGTGACTACAACTATCTTGAGGCTCGCAGCGTGGGTCTCGACGTACACATGGTCGAGCAGCAACAGATCGACAGCAGCAAGGTCAGCTCGACAATCATACGTCAGGCCGTGGCAAAAGGAATGATGGAGAAGGCGCGGCAGCTGTCGGGACACCCATATCTGATTCTGTGCGATGTTTCGGCTGATGGCTCGGTCTCGGGCGTGGGCGAGCACAAGTTGCTTCCGGCCGACGGGCGTTATGATGCCGTCGTGAACGGAAAGCCTGCCGAGGTCGAAATTTCAGACGGCGTGTTGCGTATATGCGATACGGGTTTCAGCGGCAGGGTAGAGATCGAATTATAGGATTTTATTTTGTGAGCCGGAAGAACGCCGACGAATAACATAGGAATAAGAAATGGCAATAGTATCGTTTGAACATAAGGTCCGTGTACGGTATAAGGATACCGACCAGATGGGGATAATGCACCACTCGAACTATATCGTACTATATGAGATGGCACGTACCGAATGGCTGCGCGACATAGGCTTGACATACGCCGAGATCGAACGCCGCGGCATTATGTCGCCCATAATCGAGGTCGAGTCGCGTTATCTGGCGCCCGCGTATTATGACGAGGTGTTGACGGTGCGCGTCAGTCTGGACGAGATGCCCACGGCCAAGATGGTGATCCGCAGCGAGGTGTTCAACGAGAAGGGTGCCTTGATCAATCGCGGGTCGGTGACGTTGGGATTCATGCATGCCGATACGCGTCGCGCCTGTCGTGCCCCCGAGTGGTTCATGAGCGCGCTGAACCAATATATCGAGAAACAGAACAACCTCAAATGACAATATGAAGCATAAGAGAGAAAAGAATCACAGCCACCGTGTGGGATTGGCAGTATGTGTGTATATTGCCTCCGTAATAGCATTTTTCGCGGTTCGTTATTCGGCATTATATCCGTCGAACAGATGGATTGTAGCCCTGCCCGCTATCGTGGCTGCGGTTTTTACGTTGCTTCATTACCGTCGCGGTGGCATATTCATCCCGCTGGCCCTCGTAGCCTCTGCGGCCGGAGATCTGATGGGGGCGCAGCATATATTTATCGCACAGGTGGCCTATTTCGCTTTGGCGCACGTCTTCTATATCGTCGATTTCAGCCGCGCGGCTTCGTGGCGCGGACGTTGGGCGCGTCTTGCGGCTCTGGCTGTCGTGGCGGGCGGTTATCTGTGGCTTATATTGAGCCATATTGAGTCCGCAGCCGAGATGGCTGCCGTCGGTATCTATGGCGTGATCATCTTCCTGATGGCCGCGTGCGCCGTAACACAGGTGCGCCGCCATGCCGTGTGGTATGCCGTGGCGGCTCTGTTGTTTGTCTTCTCGGACGGTTTGATCGTATTCAACAAATATGTTGCGGCGGTGCCGTGTGAGGATGTGCTGGTAATGGTGACCTACTATGCCGCTCAGGGAATGTTCGCATATTTGATGATCGGCCGCAACATGAGCCGCGACTGACACTTTATCCTTCAGCTTGTCTGCCAAGTTTGACCTGCATGTGCCAAAATGTCACCCGCAGGGCGATGGCACATACTTTGTTCATGGTATGTGCAGAAATAAATCAAAAAAACAGATAAGCGATGAAAAACGGTAAAATCGGAGTGACGACGGAAAACATATTCCCCGTCATCAAAAAATTCCTCTATTCGGATCATGAGATTTTCCTTCGTGAGCTGGTTTCGAACGCTGTGGATGCTACGCAGAAACTCAAGACGCTGGCCGCGAAGAGCGAGTTCGGCGGTGAGTTGGGCGATCTGACCATACATGTCAGTGTCGATCCTGCGGCCAAGACCCTTACTGTCACCGATCGCGGTATCGGTATGACGGCCGAGGAGATCGACCGTTATATCAATCAGATAGCCTTCTCGAGTGCCGAGGAGTTTCTGGCCAAGTATAAGGATCAGGCCATAATCGGACACTTCGGTCTGGGATTCTACTCGTCGTTCATGGTGGCCGACAAGGTGGAGATATTCACCCGCTCGTACAAGGAGGAGGGTAAATATGTACATTGGAGTTGCGACGGCTCGCCCGAGTACTCGATGGAAGAGGTCGAGGGTGAACATGACCGCGGTACGACCATCGTGCTTCACGTTGCGGATGATTGCAGCGAATACTGCGAGGCGTCGAAGGTCGAGGAGCTGCTGAAGAAGTATTGCCGCTTCCTGCCTGTGCCCATTGCCTTCGGCAAGGTGAAGGAGTGGAAGGACGGCAAGTATGTCGACACGGACAAGGACAATGTCATCAACGATGTCGATCCTCTGTGGACGCGCAAGCCTACCGACATAACGGAGCAGCAGTACAAGGATTTCTACCACGAGCTCTACCCGCTGAGCGAGGATCCTCTCTTCTACATACACATGAATATCGACTACCCGTTCAATCTGACCGGTATTCTCTACTTCCCGAAGATACGCAACAACTTCGAGATACAGAAGAACAAGATACAGCTCTACTGCAATCAGGTCTTTGTGACGGATCAGGTCGAGGGTATCGTTCCGGAGTACCTGACGCTGCTTCACGGTGTGATCGATTCGCCAGATATTCCGTTGAACGTGTCGCGCAGCTACCTGCAGAGCGATTCGAACGTCAAGAAGATTTCGAGCTACATCACGCGTAAGGTTGCCGACCGTCTGAAGGAGCTATTCACGACGATGCGTGCCGACTACGAGAATAAGTGGGATGATCTGAAGATATTCATCGAGTACGGTATTCTGACCGACGACAAGTTTGCCGAGAAGGCCGAGGATTTCATGCTTCTGAAGTCTACGAGCGGCAAATATTTCACGGCCAAGGAGTATGTGGATCTGGTAAAGGAGAATCAGACCGACAAGAACAATACGGTCATCCTGCTCTATGTGGATGATCCCGTCGAGAAGCACAGTTTCCTCGAGTCGGCCAAGTCGAAGGGTTACGACGTTCTGGAGATGAACGGCCCGCTGGACAGCCACTACATCAACTGGTACGAGTCGAAGAACCAGAACGTACGGTTCGAGCGTGTGGACAGCGACGTGATCGAGAAGTTGATCCAGAAGGGCGATCAGGTATCCATGTCGCTTACGGAGGCCCAGCAGGAGATCATGCGTCCCGTCTTCGAGAGCCAGCTGCCCAAGGACGACAAGATCACCTACAACATCGCGTTCGAGGCCATGGCAGCCGACGAGGCTCCTGTCGTGATCACGCAGAACGAGTTCATGCGCCGTATGAAGGATATGGCGAGGGTGAGCGGCGGCGGCATGAGCCAGTTCTACGGCCAGATGCCCGATAACTTCACCATAGCCGTGAATGGCAACCACCCGATTGTGATCGACATTCTGGGCAAGGTGGAGAAGGAGTACGGCGACAAGCTCAAGACCATAACCAAGAAGATCGATGCGGCCGTAGCCGAGGAGAAGCGTTTCGAGGAGACGGTCAAGGATAAGAAGGAGGCCGACCTTACGCCTGAGGAGAAGTCGATGCGCGAGGAGCTCTCGAAGAAGGTCGTCACGCTGCGTGACGAGCGCAACGAGCGTCTGCGCGAGATAGGCAAGGGCAGTGATCTGGTTCGTCAGATCATCGATCTGGCCCTGCTCTCGAACGGTATGCTGAAGGGTAAGAACCTTTCGGACTTCATACAGCGAAGCATATCGCTCATCGAGAAATAGTGTCTTGAAGGGTTATTATACGGTATGTGCCGCGGCATACAGGTTTTAAGGCCTGTGTGCCGCGGTTTTTTTGTTCGTGGACGCAGCGTTTCTGCTATTGTCGTAGTGTATAGGCGAGTTTTGTCGGAGACGGTGGCCGTGCATAAGAAAAAATGGCTAAATTTGTTGTTGCAAGCAATGCAGGCGGCATTTTGCCGCTCCATTTGCGGAGGGATCTCGACCTGATAAACTACAATAACCTGATAAATCAATGAAGAGAACACTTTTGCTGTTTTTGGCCCTTTTGTGCCCGGTCGCACGGATAGTTGCGTCTGATGACGGGCCGAAAATGAAACTTTGGTATCTGTCGCCTGCCAATGCGGCGGTGAAGGACGGCACGGATGCTTGGACGGACGATGTCGAGTGGTTGAAGGCGCTGCCTTTGGGAAACGGATCGCTCGGGGCGATGGTCTTCGGTGACGTGCCGATGGAGCGCATACAACTCAACGAGGAGACCATGTGGTCGGGCAGCCCGCAGCATAGCGACAATCCGGTTGCGGCCGAGAACCTGCAACGCATACGTCAGCTGCTCTTCGAGGGACGCTACCGCGAGGCTACGGAGCTTACGAACCGCACGCAGGTGTGCACGGGTGCAGGTTCGGGCTCGGGCAACGGCAAGGATGTCCCGTACGGCAGTTTCCAGACGTTGGGCGATCTGTGGATAGACTTCGACTGCAAGGATGAATATACGGATTATTACCGTGACCTCGACCTTGAGACAGCCGTCGCAACTGTCTCATATACGCAGGACGGCGTCAGGTATCGCCGTGAGATCTTTGTCTGCAGGCCCGATCAAGTTATGGTCGTACGTATGACGGCCGACCGACGCGGGGCGTTGTCGTTCACGTGCCGCATGACGCGGCCGGAGCGTTTCACAACCTCGTGCGAGGATGGGCAGCTGGTTATGAGCGGTGCGCTCAATGACGGCTACGGAGGCTCCAATCTGCGATATATGGCACGCCTGAAGGCCGTCACGCGCGGCGGCGAGACATCTTGTACGGATGACGCATTGCGTGTCAGCGGTGCCGACGAGGTGATCCTGCTGTTGGCGGCATCAACCGATTACCGTCTCGACTATCCGTTGTACAAGGGGCGCGACTATGTGAACATCACGCGCCGCGCGATCGAACAGGCCGGGCATAAGTCATATACGTCGCTTCTGAAAGCACATCTGAAGGAGTATGAACCATATTTCGACCGCGTGTCGCTGCGTCTGGGAGGGGACGAGTCGCAGGATATACCCACAGACGAGCGTCTCGAGCGGGTAAAGCAGGGCGCGGATGACGAGCATCTGTGCGAGTTGATGTTCCAGTACGGGCGTTATCTTCTCATAGCCTCGTCGCGTCCGGGAACGATGCCCGCAAACCTGCAGGGTATATGGGCCAACAAGGTTCAGACGCCGTGGAACGGCGACTATCACACCAATGTGAACATTCAGATGAACTATTGGCCGGCCGAGGTTGTAAACCTCTCGGAGTGCCAGCTGCCGCTGTTCAATCTCATCGCTTCGCTGGTTAAGCCCGGTCATGAGACCGCACGCGTGCAGTATGGCATGCGCGGATGGGTCGTGCATCCGATAACCAACATTTGGGGTTACACTTCACCCGGCGAATCGTCGTCGTGGGGTATGCACCCGGGAGGTACGGGGTGGCTGTGCCAACATATATGCGAACATTACCGGTTTACGGGTGACAAGGATTTTCTGCAGCGTATGTATCCCGTACTGAAGGGTGCCGTGGAGTTCTATCTCGACTGGCTTACGGTAGATCCTCGCAGCGGCAAACTCGTGTCGGGGCCTGCGGCCTCGCCCGAGAACTCGTTTGTGGCGCCCGACGGCAGCCGTGCGCAGATAAGCATGGGCCCGACACATGACCAGCAGGTGATTTGGCAGCTGTTCGACGACTTCGGAATGGCCAGCCGCGAGCTGGGCATAGATGACGATCTCGTGCATCGCGTCGCTGCGGCCAAGGCGAACCTCGCACCCACGAAGATAGGCCATGACGGCCGCATCATGGAGTGGGCCGAGGAGTTCGAGGAGGTGGAGCCCGGACACCGCCACATATCACATCTGTTTGCCGTACATCCGGGCGCGCAGATCAATATGTTGCAGACACCCGAGCTGGCCGCCGCGGCGGGCAAGTCGATGGATTACCGTATAGCGCACGGCGGCGGACATACGGGGTGGAGTTCGGCATGGCTCATCATCCAATATGCGCGGCTGCTGCGCGGCGAGCAGGCCAAGGGCAGTCTCGATACGGTGCTGCGCCGCTGCGTAATGCCAAACCTGTTCACGCAGCATCCGCCTTTCCAGATGGATGCCAATTTCGGTACTACGGCCGGCATTGCCGAGATGCTGTTGCAGAGCCACGTCTACGACAATGGTGCATACGTTCTGCAGCTGCTGCCTGCATTGCCTGCGGCATGGCCCGACGGTGAGTTTACGGGTCTTAAGGCCCGCGGCGGCTTCGAGGTGTCGGCACGGTGGCAGGCGGGACGTATGGTGGAGTTGCGTGTCAAGTCGCTTTTGGACAACGATTTCCGTGTATGGTACGACGGCGACTATATAGCCTCGGAGAAGATCGGTCGCGGAAAGACTTGGGTCTGGCGCAGCCGATAGATCGTATATTGCAGTGATAATGCTAAACAGAAATCGGGCGTCTCTCAAACGAGAGATGCCCGATTTCTGTTTAGATCTGATTATCGCGCTGCTTAGAGCATGGCGTCGATCTTTGCCTTGAGGTTCTCCTTGGTGGTGGCGCCTACGACCTTGTCCACAACCTGACCGTCCTTTATGAAGAGTACGGTTGGGATATTGCGTACGCGGTATTGTGCCACCAGATCGTCATTCGACTCGACGTCGCACTTGCCTATAACCACACGGTCGGCGTACTCGCCTGCAAGTTCCTCGATGAAGGGTGCTATCATGCGGCAGGGACCGCACCACTCGGCCCAGAAATCGATGACAACGGGTTTACCCGATGCGAGAGTCGATTCGTAATTGTCTTTGGTGATTGCTAATGCCATAATTAATCTGTTTTTAGTGTTATGATAACGTGTATTTTAGTTCATTCGTATCCAGATAGTCCATCAATTGCGGCGTAAGAGCCACTTTGTAGCGTTTCGAATAGAGGTTCAGATTGACGCCCTGCGCCGGATCGTATATCGTGGTACGCACGATGGTATTGCCCTTGTTATGGCGTATGTTCTCGGCGAAGTCGTCGATGAAACTCTTCGTCAGCTCCTCGATCGGAATGGATATGTGTATCTCCTTTATCATCGTGTCGCGCATCTCCGACAGTTGCGACATCGACAGTACCTTGAACTCCAGTTCATTGCCGTCTCCGTATGGACGCGGCTGCACCTTTCCCTTGACGAAGAGGAAGTAGTTGGGGTACATGAATGGCCGGAAGTTCTCGTAATCCTTGCCGAAGAGAGCGAACTCGTGTGTGCCGTTATAGTCTTCCATTGTAAACTTGCCCCAGTGGCGGCCGGTCTTTGTCGTGAGATCCTGCACGGCCGTAACCACACCCGCCACGCCTATCTCCTGACCGTTGAACGGCTCGAGATCGGCCAGATCGCTCAGCTGGGCCTTGCACATGTGGTTCACGATGAAGGCGTAGTCGTCCAGCGGGTGCGCCGAGAGATAGAGCCCGATCATCTCACGCTCCTTGTTGAGTACCTGCAACTGGTTCCAATCCTCGGCTACGGGCGTAGTCGGAGGTTGTATGTCGATGACGGCGCCGCCGCCGAAGAGGCTCTGCTGTGAGTTCTGGCGCTCGGCCTGCACGCGCTGCCCGTAACGCATCAACTGCTCGATGAACGAGAGCGGGCTGCTGCTGCGCGGATCTACGGCAAAGAACTTGCTGCGATGGAAATCTATTATCGAGTCGAACCCGCCGGCATAGGCTATGTTCTCCATACACTTGCGGTTGACAAGATTGAAGTTCACGCGCTCGACAAAGTCATATATATTCTTGTAGGGGCCGTTACTGTTGCGCTCGTCTATAATCGAACGCACGGCGGCTTCTCCCACGCCCTTCACGGCCGCAAGGCCGAAACGTATGTCACCCGACTTGTTCGACGAGAATGTCTGCTCCGACTCGTTCACGTCGGGCCCCATGACCTTTATGCCCATGTGTTTACACTCTGTCATATAGGCCGTGAGAGTCTTTATATCGGTAAGGTTGCGGCTCAGCAGCGCTGCCATATATTCCGACGGGTAGTTGGCCTTGAGGTATGCCGTCTGGTATGCTACCCACGAGTAGCACGTTGCGTGCGATTTGTTGAAGGCATACGAGGCGAACTTCTCCCAGTCGGCCCATATCTTCTCCAGAATCTGCGGGTCGTGGCCGTTCTTGCGGCCGCCCTCGATGAACTTGGGCTTCAAGTGATCCAGCTTGTCCTTGAGCTTCTTACCCATGGCCTTGCGCAGCGTGTCCGACTCGCCGCGGGTGAAGCCAGCCAAAAGGCGCGACAGCAGCATGACCTGCTCCTGATATACCGTGATGCCGTAGGTATCCTTCAGGTATTTCTCCATCAGGTCTATGTCGTAGACAATGGGTTTACGGCCGTGCTTGCGGTCGATGAAGTCGGGAATGTAATCCATCGGCCCCGGACGGTAGAGGGCGTTCATGGCGATCAGATCCTCGAAGGTCGAAGGTTTCAGCTCGCGCAGGTATTTCTGCATGCCGGGCGACTCGAACTGGAACGTACCGATAGTGCGGCCGTCACAGTATAGCTTGTATGTCGCAGGATCGTTTATGTCTATGTGGTCGATATCGACCGCAATCCCCTTAGTATGCTTTATGTTGGCTACGGCATCCTTGATAATCGACAGGGTCTTGAGTCCGAGGAAGTCCATCTTGATAAGGCCCGTATCCTCGATTACCGATCCCTCATACTGCGTCACGAGCATCTTTTCGCCCGTCTCCTTGTCGTCGGCCGTACTTACGGGCACCCAGTCGGTAATGTCGTCACGGCAGATGATCGTACCGCAGGCATGCACGCCCGTGTTGCGGACGTTGCCTTCGAGCATCTTGGCATATTTGATCGTGTCGCTCAGGATGGGGTCCGATGACTGCTCGGCCGCCTTCAGTTCGGGAACATACTCGATGGCGTTGACAAGATTCACCTTCTTGTCGGGAATGCGGTCGGGCACCAGCTTGCACAGGCGGTCCGACTCCTTGAGCGGCAGCTTCTGCACGCGCGCGACGTCCTTCAGGGCCATCTTCGTGGCCATGGTGCCGTAGGTGATGATATGGGCGACCTTCTCCTTGCCGTACTTCTGTGTCACCCAGTTGAGCACACGGCCGCGGCCGTCGTCATCGAAGTCGATGTCAATATCGGGCAGCGAGATGCGGTCAGGATTGAGGAAACGCTCGAACAGCAGGTCATACTTTATGGGGTCGATCTGCGTAATACCGAGACAGTAGGCTACCGCCGAACCTGCAGCCGAACCACGTCCCGGGCCGACCGAGACGTCAAGCTCTTCGCGGGCGGCCCGGATGAAGTCCTGCACGATAAGGAAGTATCCCGGGAAACCCATCGTCTTCATTATGTGAAGTTCGAACTTCAGACGCTCCGCAATATCCGGCGACAAGGGGTCTCCGTATACCTTGCGCGCACCGTCCATCGTCAGCTTGGTCAGGTAGTCAGCCTCGAGTTTTATACGGTAGAGGCGGTCATAGCCGCCCAGTTTGTCGATCTTCTTTCGGGCATCCGCCTCGCTCATGGTGACATTGCCGTTCTCGTCGCGTGTGAACTCGTTGAAGAGATCCTCCTCCGTGAAACGCTCGCGGTACTCGGCTTCCGTGCCGAATGTCTCGGGTATGGCGAACGTCGGCATGATGGGGGCATGGTCGATGGAGTAGTTCTCGACCTCGTTGCATATATCTACCGTATTGGCCAGCGCCTCGGGTATGTCTCCGAAGATGGCGTTCATCTCGGCGCGGGTCTTCATCCACTCCTGCTTCGAGTAGAGCATGCGCTTGGGGTCGTCCAGATCCTTGCCCGTACTGAGGCATATAAGGCGGTCGTGCGCCTCGGCATTGTCCTCGTCGACGAAGTGTACGTCGTTGGTGCATACGAGACGTATGCCGTATTTCCTCGCAAACTCAATCAGATGCTTGTTCACATTGAGCTGCATGGGGTAGGTCTCGTGGTTGGCGCGTTCGACCGTAGCCTTGTGAAGCTGCAACTCGAGGTAGTAGTCGTCGCCGAAGAGATTCTTGTGCCACAATATAGATTTTTCGGCCGCCTCCAGATCTCCCGAAGAGATCATGCGCGGCACCTCGCCGCCCAAACATGCCGAACAGCATATCAATCCCTCGTGGTACTTCTCCAATTCGGCATGGTCGGTACGCGGACGCATGTAGAAACCTTCGGTCCACGCCTTCGAGACGATCTTGATGAGATTGTGGTATCCCTTTGCGTTCTTGGCCAGAAGTATGAGGTGATATCCGCTCTGGTCCGACTTGCCCTCCTTGAACTGCAGGCCGCGGCGCGCTACGTAGACCTCGCAACCGATGATGGCCTTGAAGTCCTCCTTCGGCAAGGCATCGTATTCGGCCTTCAGGGCCGTCATGGCAGCCTCCTGTTCGGCCGTGGCACCGCCCGCCTCGTCGATTTGCGCCTGCAGGGCGGCGATCTTCTCCTCGGCGGCCTTGACCTTGTCACGGCGGGCGCCGTTCTTCTTCTTGACGTAGTTGTAGAACTCCTTTATGCCGAACATGTTGCCGTGGTCGGTGATGGCGATGCCGCGCATGCCGTCGGCAATGGCCTTGTCCACAAGGCGCTGTATGCTGGCCTGTCCATCAAGAATGGAATATTGCGAGTGTACGTGCAGATGTACGAAATCGTGCATTTTAATTCTTTTTTGTCTGTTCAATCCAAAGCCGATGCCACTATGTCGGCTATCTCTATGCGCAGGCGGCCTACGCTGCCCGTATCGTAGGGGTGCACCCTGTCCGTGAGCAGTATAACGGCAACGCCCTCGTCGAGGTCCATCACGATTGACGGCCCCGTATATCCCGTATGGTTCACCGTGCGGTGGGGTGTGAAGAGGTCGCCGTTGCCCGAGGCGTATGGCGACTCGACATCCCAACCCAATGCGCGGCCGAACTCTTCATATCCTTCGGGCACGGTGAAAAATGTCTCCACGGCGCGGCGCGAGAGAACCCGCACACGCTCCTTTTGGCCCAACTTGCCCGCTATACCCTCAACGGGGAAAGCCACGACGCCTCCGTTCATGAGCATCGACGCCAGAGTGGCCATATCTTCGGCCGTAGAGAAGAGCCCGGCATTGCCCGAAACACCGCGGTTTACGATGCGGGCCGTGGGGTCATGCACCTCGCCGCGCAGCAGCGTGCCGTCCTCCTGCACCTCCGTAGGTACAATCGGGGCATCGGCCGCATAGGGACGCTCGACGTCGTCAAGGGCATTGTACCACGTATTTTTGAGATGCAGCGGTTCGTATATCTCGCGCGCGGCATAACGGTCGAGCCGCTCACCCGTAACATTCTCGAGAATAGCCTGCAGCGTGATGAAATTTAGACAGCTGTATCTGAACACTTCGCCCGGGCGCGACAACCGTGCCGCATCGTGTGCAAGATATGTTACCAGCGAGTCGCGATAGTTTATCTTGACCGAGTCGCCGTATATGTCATATCGCGCAAGAAATGACGGTACATGAATGGCTGCGGGCAGTCCCGACGTATGTGTCAGCAGTTGTTTCACTGTAATAGGGACACGCTCCTGTGAGCGTTTCTGCCGCCGCTGCTCTCGGGGTGAGAGATCCTCCACCCACGGCTCGAATCCCGGAATATAACGCGAGACGTTGTCATCCAGACGTACAAGGCCGTCTTCTACAAGGCGCATGAAGGCGAGTGTCGTACCGAGGCATTTGCTCACCGAAGCCAGATCGAAGATGGCATCGGTTGTCATGGCGACGGTGTCGGGGATAAGCTCTCCGCTCACGGTGTCGCGGCCCGAGCATACCTGCATGTTGCCGTATGCCTTAAGGTAGAGTATGTCGCCCATCGACTCGCCGTCATCGGCGCGTTTGACTACGCACAGCACAGCGCCCGGCGTCTGGCCGTCCTTGATGGCACGCATCACGGCGCGGTCGGCCTTCTCCATGCGCGCGAGGTCGAACGTACGGTGACCTCTGTCGGCGGCCATGTGCCACAGGCACCACACGGCTACGGCCGCAACGATGACCGCAAGAATTATTATCGTAGCTCGTTTCATACTGACAATCAGTGAATTTGGACCTCAAGACATCAATTTTCGGCCGCAATGCAAATATACGGATAATTTTGGTTTGTGCATTGCAAGATTTAAACAAAATGGTTAACTTTGTTTTACGCCTTAAAATATCATGGTTATGGATGAGAGCAATCTGATCGTGATCAAGGAGTACGATTCGATCAATGAAGCGGAGTGGGACAAGTCGCTGCTCGACGGAGCGGGTATCTATGCGATGATACGCAACGAGTACATGTCGACGCTCTATCCCGTGGGGGTGATGCCGGCACAGTTGGTTGTGCGGGCCGAGGATAAGAAACGCGCATTGGAAGTCCTCGAGGCCTACACCGAGGGTTGATGCGCCCGATCTACTCGTTCCAGATTCTCCATGCGGCTTCGGCCTGAGCGTAGAGCATGCGCAGGCCCGTCATCGTACGTGCGCCGCGTTCGGCCCCGCGACGCGCGAAGAGCGTCTGCTCGGGATTGTATATCAGATCGAAGAGCCGATGTGAGGGCGTAAGCAGTTCGTAGGGTATTTCCGGCGCTTGGTCGACTTTGGGATACATGCCTACGGGGGTGGTATTTATCACGAGGTGGTGTGTCGATATCGCCTCCGAATCCAGATCGTCATACGTATAGTTTCCCTTGGCCGCATCGCGCGATACGATGGCAAAAGGAATGTCGCGCTGTGCCAGTACATACTGCACGGCTTGCGACGCCCCGCCGGTGCCGAGAACCAGAGCCGCATCCACCGTCTCCGACCCAAGCAATTCATCGAGCGACACCCTTATTCCGGCAATGTCGGTATTGTATCCCGTGCGGCGCCCGTCTGCAATCTTGACACAGTTGACGGCTCCGATAGCCTGCGCCTCGGCATCAAGTGCATCGAGGTGTGGGATGATCTGCTGCTTGTAGGGTATGGTGACGTTGAAACCCGCAAGGTCGGGCGTATCGTTGATGAGCTTCTCTACGCACCCGATCTCGGGCAGTTCGAACAACTCGTACGAGTACTCCTTGTCGAGGCCCTCGCGGCGGAATTTCTCGGTGAAATAACGTGCCGAGAATGAGTGGGCGAGTGTGCGCCCGATAAGTCCGTATCGTTTCATCGTGTCAATGTTTTCAATTCAAGTGTCACAGAAGTTCCGCCACAAGGAAGAACGACCCTACGAGCAGTACCGTGAAGGCTATGGCCAGCAGGTTGAAATATTTGTCTATAAATGTCTTGATCGGGGCTCCGAAACGCCATATAAGCCATGCTATGAGGAAGAAACGCATGCCTCGAGCCACGATCGAAGCGATGATGAACATCGTGAAGTTGATGTGGAACAGGCCTCCGCTTATGGTGAAGAGCTTGTATGGCAGTGGGGTGAATCCTGCGGTAAAGACTATCCAGAAGTTGTACTTGTCGTACATGGCGCCCACCTCGAGGAAGCTCTCCATCGAGAATACGTGATTGAAGAAGAAGTTCGCCAGAGCGGTATATTCGCCTGCGCTGTTCTGCCAGAGGAAGAATCCGATTCCATATCCGGCTATGGCGCCGAGGATCGATCCGGCAAGGCAAATTGCGGCGTAACGCATCGAGCGGGCCGGTATGCCGAGACAGGGGGCTATGAGCAGCACGTCGGGCGGTATGGGGAAGAAACTCGACTCGACGAAGGCGAAGCAGAAGAGCGCCAAGGCTCCCCAGCGTGAATTGCCCCAAGAGAGCATCCAATCGTACAGGCGTTTTACTATGTTCATGTTGTCTCTGTTTTTCTGTTTAACGTGCGGCAAAGATATTTAAATTAATAATATTTTTCAACAATACCGCCGCTTATTACGCGGTTGCCCCTGTAGAATACTGCCGGCTGCCCGGCGGCCGGCGCCCATGCCGGCGAGCCGAGTGTGACGCGTATTCCGGTGTCGGTAAGTTCAATGCGTCGGGCGTATGATGCGGGGTTTCGCCCTATGCCGCGAATCACGACCTCGATATCATCGGCTGACAGCAATTCATTCATGTCTACGATATTGTAATCCGTAATTTCAAGTGTTGAATGATAGAGCATGGAGTCGTCCCCTGCGATAAGTCTGTTTCGGGCGGCGTCGATACCGACGATACACATGCCCTTGACGGCGGTGTCGAGTCCTCGCTTCTGGCCGATGGTGTAGAAGGCTATGCCATCGTGGCGGCCTATGACGTGGCCGTGCATATCGACTATATCGCCGCGCCGTAACGAGTCGGGACGGCATCCGGCAATGTATCGTCCATAAGTCGTGCCATTGAGAAAGCATACGCCCATGCTCTCGCGACGTCGCGGCGCGGCTCTCTTCAGGTCGGATTTGAAGATGTGTCCCATGGGGGTGACAATACGCTCGAGTGTGGACTGGGGCAACCCCCACAGGTAGTATGATTGATCCTTCGCGCGGTCATCCGCACGGCTTACGTATATGTGGCCGTTGTGGTGTGTGGTGTTGAAGTAGTGTCCCGTGGCGATTGCCCTGATTCCGAGCCGGTCAGCCTCGGATACAAGTGACGGCCATTTTATGAGGCTGTTGCACAAGGTGCATGGCGCAGGTGTTCGGCCTGCGGTGTAACTGTCGACAAAGTAGGTGGTTATGGCGCGGAACTCGTCACGTACATCCATGACTACAATCGGTATGTCCATGTCAGCGGCACGGCGTCGAGCCTCGTCTGTGAGGTGCTCGTCCCCCGTCATGTCGAGCGTAAGTGCCGTGACCGACCATCCGTCGGCCTTAAGCGTCGAGGCTGCAGCGCAACTGTCTATTCCACCGCTGAAACCGAGCAGTATCGGTTCGCCGTCATGCATGGCGGCAGAATGCGCGGCGTTGTCTCGATGTGCGGTATGTACGGCAGGGTGTATGATGGAGCAGAGGTGTTTCTATGGGCAGAGCAGTTTGTTGTTTAATCGGGTAGTGTCGCAATTCTTGACGGTTTAGAGTTCTTCCTTGTCCTGCGCCATGCTGCGCTTGATGAACTCCATTGCGTCGTTGAACCCTTTGGTGAATTTCTCAAAATCCTCCTGATAGAGGAAAATCTTGTTGCGTTCGTTCTCGACGCCATTGTCGGTCGTCTTCTTGCGCAGTTCGGTTATCGTCATGAAATAATCCTTGTTGCGGGTCTCTTTGACGTCGAGAAAGTAGGTGCGATGACCGGCTTTGATCATCTTCGAGAAAATAGACTCTCCGAAATTGTCCAAAGAGTGCTGCAGGCCGGTTGAAGATTCTGTAAGCATGATGAAATACGGGTATTGTAGCAGTCAAAATTAAATAAAAATTTCCCGATTGTCAAATAATAATAGGATTATTATCGGCCTAAAATCGAAGCGCCTTTTTGATCCCAATTGTTCAAAATTTCCTCTGCCTGCATAAAATATTCATTTTCACGAGGGTTGATATACCGGTAAAACTCGTTGGCCGAAAAGAGCCTCTGAGCAAAAAGTGCCGCAAGTTGGGTGGTGATGAGTGAGCGCGAGCGTGCGAACTGCTCCATGTCGGGTTTGACGCCCTTATCTTCGGCCATGCGGACGAACTCCTGCATCTCTTCGTCGGTGAGGCTGAACCCGCGATCGAACGACTCGAAGTCGGGGTATTGCTGCTCGAGGCGCGCGCGGTTGCGATCCATATAGGACATTATGAAATCGTTGTAGACGCCCTTTGCCATGACATCGATCATATAGTCGGTTATCTGCGAGGTGTCTGGCTCGATGACGATATCGGGCGAGATGCCTCCGCCGCCCAACACCTTGCGGTGTGAGTGCAAAGTCTCATAGACGGGGCGTTCCACGCTGTCAGCGGCTATGGTGTCGGCACCTGTCAGACGCCCGATATGAGCCTCGTAATACTCCTTTTTGTGCCCGTTCTCGTATGGACGCTGTATGACACGTCCCGATGGTGTATGATAACGCGCAACGGTGATACGTACCGCGGAACCGTCGCCCAGAGGTATCTGACGCTGCACAAGCCCCTTGCCGAAGCTGTTGCGGCCGACAATGACGGCGCGGTCCCAATCCTGCAGCGCGCCGGCCACGATCTCGCTTGCCGAGGCCGAGTTCTCGTTTATCAGCACGACGACGTTGCCGTCGAAGATGCCGCCTTCGTTGGCCATATATCGTTGCGGGGGGATTGTGCGTCCCTCCGTCCCGACGACAACGGCACCCTCGGGAAGGAAGAAGCCTGCCATCTCGATGGCCGGATCGAGCATGCCCCCGCCGTTGCTGCTCAGGTCGAGGATCAGCGACTTTACGTCGCCGAGTTTCTCGTACGCTTCGTAAAACTCGCGCATCGTATTGCGCCCGAAGCGGTTGACCTTGATGTAGCCGATGTCGTCATTGACGCGATATGCGGCATCAACCGTATTGATCGGAATATTGTCACGCGTAATGTCGAAGTGCAGGATGTCGGGCACGCCGCGTCGCGCTACGCCGATCCGGACGATACTGCCGCGCGGCCCGCGCAGCAGCTTCGGGACGTCGCTGCGTTTGACCCCGACGACATTGCGGCCGTCGACCTCCACGATGCGGTCATTGGGCTGCATGCCGACACTCTCGGCGGGGCCATTGACTACGGTGTTGATGACGATGATCGAGTCGTTCATTATGTTGTACTCGATGCCTATGCCGCTGAACTCGCCGTCGAACGACTCGCGCTCGGCCTGCATCTCCTCCTTGTCGAGATATACGGAGTGGGGATCCAGATCCTCGAGCATGCTGCGTATGGCATCCTCCACCAGAGGCTCCATGTCGACCTGATCGACATACGTGGCATCGAGATAACGGTAGAAACGGTTGAGTTTCTGCAGTTGCTCGAACGACTTGGCGGCCGACTGCTCCTCCTGTGCCGTTACGCTGCAGTTGACCGCAAGCGCAAGGAGTAACGTCAAGGCCAATGAAAAGGCTTTCATGGTAGGGCTGTTTTTACTTTTATAATATATGATGCGCCGGCGGGCCGTAGCCGCACCGGCGCATATTGTGTACAGAATCGGGATGCTGTGGTGTCACCAGCATTTCCCGTACGTCGAAGCCTGCGGAGAGGCCGTCGTACTATGCCAGCATGTCGCGTATGGCATCGAATGCCACGGCGTTCTGCTCGCCCGTACGCATGTTCTTCACCGTAGCCTGACCGTTCTGCAACTCGTTGCTGCCGATGATCACGACGTAGGGTATCGACCTACGGTTGGCATATTCCATCTGTTTCTTCATCTTCGCCGGCTCGGGGTAGATCTCGGTGGCGACACCGTGATCGCGCAGCGTACGCATTATGCGCATTGCGGCCATACGCTCCTGCTCGCCGAGGTTTACGAAGAGTACCTTGGTCGAGAAGTCAACCTCTTCGGGGAAGAGGTTCAGTCCCGTCATTACGTCGTATATGCGGTCGGCGCCGAACGATATACCCACACCCGAGGTGTCGGGCATGCCGAATATTCCTGTCAGGTCGTCGTAACGGCCGCCGCCGCAGATCGATCCGATGGCATAATCCATGGCCTTGACCTCGAATATCGCACCCGTATAGTAGTTCAAACCGCGTGCCAGCGAGAGGTCGAGCTCGATGGGCAGATTGAGTCCCAAGGCCTCGACATATCCGAATATCTCCTCCATCTCGGCTATGCCCTTAAGACCTGTTTCTGAACATGATATGACGTCGCGTAATTTGTTAAGTTTCTCGCTGTTCGACCCGCTGAGCTCGAGTATGGGTTGCAGACGGTCGATAGCCTCCTGCTCCAACCCGCGCTCCGAGAGCTCGGCACGGACATTGTCGATACCGATCTTCTCGAGTTTGTCGATGGCGACCGTTATGTCCATCATCTTGTCGGCATGTCCGATGGCTTCGGCTATGCCGTAGAGGATCTTACGGTTGTTCATCTTGAGCGTTACGTTGATGCCGAGCTTGCCGAAGACGCGCTCCACGATCTCGATAAGCTCCACCTCGTTGATTAGCGAACGCGAGCCTATGACATCGACGTCACACTGGTAGAACTCGCGGTAACGGCCCTTTTGGGGGCGGTCGGCACGCCATACGGGCTGTATCTGGTAACGCTTGAAGGGAAGTACTATTTCGCTCTGATGCTGAACGATATATCGCGCGAATGGCACGGTCAGGTCATAACGCAGACCCTTCTCGCATATCTTCGATGCCGTGCGCAGCTGCCCGTCGTCGAGACCGGCTGCATAGTCGCCCGAGTTGAGTATCTTGAAGAGGAGTTTATCGCCCTCGTCGCCGTATTTGCCGAGCAGCGTGGAGAGATTCTCCATGGCCGGGGTCTCGAGCGGAGCGAAACCGTAGGTGCGGAAGACGCTCTTGATTGTCTCGAATATGTATGTGCGGCGCATCATCTCGGCAGGCGAGAAGTCGCGCGTTCCCTTGGGGATGCTTGGTTTCTGAATAGCCATTTTCTGTTATGTGTATTTTGCCGTATGGCGGCTTGAAATATTTGTTTGCGGTTTATTCCATCAATTTGCGATACTTTATACGATGCGGGGTGACATCCTCGCCCTGAGCGCGTTTCCACTCCTCAAACTCGCTGTACGAGCCTTCGTAGAAGGTGACTTTCGAGTCGCCCTCGAACGAGAGGATGTGTGTGGCGACGCGGTCGAGGAACCAGCGGTCGTGCGAAATGACGACGGCACATCCGGCGAAGTTCTCAAGACCCTCCTCCAACGCGCGCAACGTATTGACATCCACGTCGTTGGTAGGCTCGTCCAGAAGCAGTACGTTACCCTCCTCCTTGAGCGCAAGTGCGAGGTGCAGACGGTTGCGTTCGCCGCCGGAGAGCATGCCGCACTTTTTCTCTTGGTCTGCGCCGCTGAAGTTGAAGCGGGCGACATAGGCACGTGCGGGTATCTGTCTGTTGCCGAGGGTGATGATATCGCTGTTCTGAGATATCACTTCATATACGCTCTTATCGGGGTCGATCGACTTGTGCTGCTGGTCGACATAAGCGAGCTTTACGGTCTGTCCGATAGTGAAATATCCCGATGTCGGCTGCTCGATACCCATGATCATGCGGAAGAGGGTAGTCTTGCCGGTGCCGTTGGCGCCGATAACGCCGACGATGCCTGCGGGCGGCAGCGAGAAGTTGAGATGTTCGTAGAGCAGGCGGTCGCCGTATGCCTTCGAAACGTCGTGCGCCTCGATGACGACATCGCCCAGACGCGGGCCGTTCGGGATGAATATCTCGAGCTTCTCCTCTTTCTGCTTCACATCCTCGTTCATCAGCTTGTCGTAGGCCGAAAGACGTGCCTTGCTCTTGGCGTGGCGGCCCGAGGGCGACATGCGCACCCATTCCAACTCGCGTTCGAGGGTCTTGCGGCGCTTGCTCTCCTGTTTCTCCTCCATCGCAAGACGTTTGGTCTTCTGCTCGAGCCAGCCCGAATAGTTTCCCTTCCACGGAATACCCTCGCCGCGGTCGAGTTCGAGAATCCAGCCTGCGACGTTGTCGAGGAAGTAACGGTCGTGCGTAACGGCAATTACGGTACCTTTATATTGACGCAGGTGCTGCTCCAGCCAGTCGATGCTCTCGGCATCGAGGTGGTTCGTCGGCTCGTCCAGAAGCAGCACGTCGGGCTGCTGCAACAGCAGGCGGCAGAGTGCCACACGGCGTCGTTCGCCTCCCGACAGCACCTTGACGCTCTGGTCGGGATCGGGGCACCTCAAGGCATCCATTGCGCGCTCCAGAACACTGTCCAGCTCCCAGCCGTTGACGTGGTCAATCTGCTCGTACAGCTCGCCCTGACGCTCGATCAGGCGGTTCATCTCATCGTCCGACATCGGCTCGCACAGCTTGGTGTTTATCACTTCGTACTCCTTCAGCAGGGCCACCGTTGCGGCGCATCCCTCCTCGACCACCTCCTTGACGGTCTTCGTATCGTCCAACTTGGGTTCCTGCTCGAGGTAACCGACCGTATATCCCGGGGCGAATACCACCTCGCCCTGATAGTTCTTGTCGATGCCGGCGATGATCTTCATAAGGGTAGACTTACCCGAACCGTTGAGTCCTATGATACCGATCTTTGCGCCGTAGAAGAACGACAGGTAGATGTTGTTGAGTACTTTTTTCTGATTGGTGAAGGTCTTGGATACACCCACCATCGAAAAAATTATTTTCTCGTCTGCCATGCTGTGTCTTGTTTAGAGATTTTGAAATTACGGCAAAAATACAAAACTAAATTCACTTCGCAAATATTATGTGCCGAATTAGCGTCTCGGCGCATCTTTGCGGGCGATTCGGCCGGCGCGTATAAGTTATGCCGATTACAGGATAAGATAATCCGATGGCCGGAATTTATTTTTAGCAGAAATTTTGCATATATTTGCCATCAAAGAACAGAAAACCGAAAAACTATTTATTAACAGACAAAAACCTACCGATTATGAAAAGCATCAAAGGAACAATGACCGAGCAGAACCTGCTCAAGGCATTTGCAGGCGAGAGTCAGGCCCGCAACCGTTATACATTCTTTGCGAGTGTAGCCAAGAAGGAGGGCTATGAGCAGATCGCAGGCGTATTCATGGAGACGGCCGAGCAGGAGAAGGAACATGCGAAGCGTTTCTTCAAGTATCTCGAAGGCGGCCCGCTGACCATCACCGCATCGTATCCCGCCGGTATCATCGGCACCACGACCGAGAACCTTCTGGCAGCTGCCGAGGGTGAGCACGAGGAGTGGGATGTACTCTATGCCGAGTTCGGTGACGTTGCCGAGAAGGAGGGCTTCCCCGAGATTGCGAATACCTTCCGTCAGATCGCCAAGGTAGAGGCCGAGCACGAGAAGCGTTATCTGAAGCTGTTGAGCCGTATCACCGACGGCAACTTCTTCGTTCGCGACAACGAGATCTGGTGGCAGTGCCGCAACTGTGGTTACGTGATCAAGGCCAAGGAGGCGCCCCTGAAGTGCCCCGCCTGCGCACACCCGCAGTCATATTTCGAGCCCAAGAAGGAGAACTATTAATCGGTATAAGATTATCGGGTCTTGAGCCGCACGGACGTTCGTGCGGCTTTTTTGTTCAGTGTTGCCGGGCTTGCATATATGTATTTATTCCTATACGGTCAGAGTCCTAGAAGCTGCCGCGTGTCGTCTATGAAGAGTTCGTATCGCTGTCTGTCGAGAGGCGCCATGTGCATCGTGTCGGCAACGTCGGACGGAAGGATGGTGTAGTCGGGAGTATGTACCCACAGCGGCGTTACGTGCAGCGAATAGGATAGTTTGCCGTTACCCGAGAGCTCGACGTCTATGGTGGCTGCTATGCCGCCGTCGCAATAACGCTTGCGCTGGTTCGAGACAAAATTTCCGAGCGAGTATATCGTAACGCCGTTCCGCCTGTCACACTCGGCACTCTGGATTACGTGCGGATGGCTGCCGATGATAATATCTACACCGTGGCGGCGCAGAAAGTCGGCCGCAGCGCGCTGTGTGGCATCGGGATGGCGCTGGTATTCGTTGCCCCAATGCATGAAGGCGATTATGCAGTCGGCTCTGTTGCGGTCTATGGCGGCTATGTCGCGTGCCATGACGGCAGTGTCGATACGGTTTACTATACACCCATCGGGAACGGGCAGTCCGTTTGTCCCGTAGGTGTAGTTTATAACGGCGAATGTGATACCGTTGCGCGTGATATATTGTATGTTGTTCAGCCGCATGTCGGTGCTGTCGCGGAAGACTCCCGTGCGGCAGATGCCTCGGCTGTCGAGTATTCGGGTGGTGGCTCGTATGCCTGCGCCGCCACGGTCGCAGCAGTGGTTGTTAGCCATGACGGCCAGATCTATCTGCATGTCGCGCATGGCGTCGGCGACGGCGGCGGGGGAGCGGAAGCACGGATATCCCGTATAGGGCCCTTCCTCGCTCAGCGTGGTCTCGAGGTTTACGATTGCCAGATCGGCCTGCCGCGTAAGCCGTGCCACATGACGGAATGATCGGGTGTAGTCGTATCCGCCGCGAGGCGTGCGTGCGGCTGTCAATTGAGGCGTGTGCTGCATCAGATCCCCCAGAGCCACGATCCGTACTCGGTGAGGGGCGGTTTGCGCGGACGCATGCTCTGATCCGCAGGTCTCAGCCTGCGCGGGAAAACGTACGAAGTAGAGCGGGGCCATTGCCGCTGCCGTCATTATGATTATGGCTGCAATGTATTTCAAGGCTGTCATCGCTGTCAAATGTACGAAAAAAAGTGACGGCGGCAAAATCATGTGTCAGCATATTGGGCGCGTCCGGCGGAACGGAAAGCGGCGGGATCCTTCATGTACGAATCCCGCCGCCCGACCCGAGCCCGAAGGCTGGCGTCGTCAGAAGTTGTATTGTATCATTATGTTCAGACGGTTGGCCGTATTGTGCGTGTCGTCCATGTTGCGGCGCGAGCCGTGCAGATACTCTGCCGCGAGGATACAGTTGCGCGTAAGGTTGTAGAATATGTTGCCGAAGATATAGGTGCCGCGCTTGTACTCGTTGGTGGCGTAATATCCGTTGCACATGTTCACCCGTACGGTCGAATATCCGCCCGAAACGAAGAGTTTCGAGGGTATGATGTTGATCTGTCCCGCGGCCTGCCAGCCCCACATAGGCATGGTCTGTATCTGCTCGGGATTCATCGGGTTGGGGGTGAAGTCCAGACCGCTGCCCGTGAGATCCTGAATATATGGCGTTATGCCCTTGCCGTATACGCCGTTGAAGAAGACGGTGAAGTAGGGGCAGGTCTCGATGCGGCCGCTGGCCTGTACGCCCCATCCGAAGAGACTCGTGTTTTTGCCGGTGACGGCGTTGTTCAGATACATGTTCCGCAGCACGGCCGATGCGCGGAAGTGGCTCGTGCGGTTCTCTCCCCATGCATACTGGAAATACATGGGTATGTCGGGTACGCGCTGCGATATGGGACGGAAGTTCTCGTCATAGGTGCCGCTCACGACGGGCATCTCGGCCGCTACGCCCATCTTGAAGTGGCGGTCGTGGAACGAATGTTCGTATCGCAGCATCGTGGCGAAGTTGAAGTTATAGGCGTTGGGGCCTTGGAAGTCTATTGTCGTGGGCGAGGCGTCCAGATCGCAGAAGGTCGTGATGTCGCGACCCGCGGTGAATCCCAGCAGCGAGACGTATGCCGAACGCAGACGGGGCGTATAGCTGAACTCGGCACCGCCGCGGAAGTCCATGTCGATAAAGGCTATGATGGGACCTATGGTCGGGGAGTTGATCACCGCCTTGGTGAACAGACGCGAGGTGGTGGCATCCATCATCACGCGTTGGCGGTTGGCGTAGTCGGAATAGAGGGGTATGTCGTAGGGGATGAAGTCGATATTGTCGACGGCGCCCATGAAGTCATAGCTCGTGCGAAGGTTGATGTAACCGCCGATACCGAGTGAGAATCTGTTGTTTTTGGTGGTGAATATGAACTGCGGGTCGACTACCTGCTGGAAACCCGTACGGCGTGTCTGCGCGAAGTCCACCACAATGTCGTCAGCGGCGCGGCCTCTGGCATACGCTTCGTACAGCGTACCGTCCTGTTCGACGGCAATAAGATATACGGCAGGTTGGGATTTGTGCTCATGCATGCGGTAGCGGCGTTGTGCCGATGCGGAGTGCACGCATCCGGCAACGAACAACAATACGAGCAATTGTCTTAATCTTCTCATAAACGTGTATTTTTGATTGAATAAATGGGAATATGGATGTGTGTTACATCGTAAAAGTCTTATCTTTGTAGTTGCTCAAGCAACTAATATGCCAAATGGCGTGGCGTCTGCGGCGTCCGGCATGTAGGCACCGAGGAGTATGATTTGGATCATAGCCGTATTTTCACTGCTGTTGATGGCTGTCGACAGAGTTGCTGTCGCCCGTATGACGGACGACCCGCGGCGCCGTCGTCGGCTGATTGCGGCGGCGTGGGTGACGGATGCACTGCCGTTCATATTTTCGGGTGCGGCATTCCTGCTCTGCAGCGACAACCCGACGTGGACGGTCGCTGCATCGATGTGGGTGTTTTTCGCTTATATGATTCTGGCGGTGGCGCGTCTGCCGCTGAATATTGCAATTATCGCCTCGCATCGGAGGTTGCTGCGCATCGTGGGCGGGGTGTTGAGCGTGGCTGTCGCGGCTGCATTCATATACGGCATGGCCGTTACGCGTACCGATTATACGGTGAATCGTGTGGAGATCGTCTCCGATCGTCTGCCCGTCTCATTCGACGGGTATTCGATAGTACAGATATCCGATCTGCATATCGGGTCGATGGTGCGGCCGCAGCATGAGACGGAACGTATTGTTGAAATATGTAACAGTCTTAATGCCGATATGGTAGCCTTTTGCGGCGATCTGGTGAATATCCGCTGGACGGAGATCGGCACCGTGGCGGACCTTCTCGGCCGTCTGCAGGCCCGTGACGGGATATATGCCGTAACGGGAAACCACGACCTTGGAGTCTACGTACGCGATACGCTTGCGCTTCCCGTGTCCGAGAATACGCGGCGCGTTATCGAGGCCGAACGGGCGTTGGGATGGCATGTGCTGGACAACGAGACGATGTACCTGCATCGCGGCGGCGACTCTGTCTCGCTTACGGGGTTGTCGTTCGACCGCGAGTGGGCCGAAAAACGGCATTCGCCCGACCTGCCGACCGGAGGAATCGGTGCGGCGTATGTCGGGGTGCCGCATTCGCTGTTCAACATCACGCTTGCGCATATACCCCAGCTGTGGGATGATATAGTGGCGGAAGGTTACGGGGATGTGACACTGTCGGGGCACGTACACTCGATGCAGATGAAACTGCGCGTAGGCCGTCGCGGCATATCCCCCGCGGCGATACGTTACCGCCGATGGAGCGGACTGTACAGTGAGGATGGACATGATTTGTATATAAATGACGGTCTGGGTTGCGTGTTGTTCCCGATGCGTGTGGGCGCACGGCCCGAAATTACGCTGCTCGTATTGAGGTCTGGCGGCAACTGCTGAACGCATCGATGCGTTGCGGCGGGATTATTGCTCCGTGACGACATGGCATTATAGGGCCGTAGCGGCTGCCTATATAGGGGTCGCAACGTGGATCGAAGGATGAAAAATGTTCGATAATGGCAATAACTTATTCTATTCCGGTTTTTGATGTTCTAAATGAAAAATTATGGGTACATTTGCCGCGATAATTAAAGCGATCGGTATGAAGAAGAATCTGTTTTTGATTTGTCTGACGCTTGCCTCCGTAGGAGCTACGGCTCAAAATGAGGGCCGGCTTTTATCGTTGGAGGAGGCCGTCGAGATTGCCACAACGGAGAATCCGGCAATCAAGGCGTCCGAATATGAGGCCATGGCGGCCAAACGCCAACGTCAGGCGGCCATAGGTCTGCGTATGCCCAAGATAAACGCCGTGGGCACATACGTTTATATGGGTGACGACATTGCGCTGGATGCCAACTCGCTCAAGGAACCTGTCGGTACGGCCGCAGGCAACCTTATCTCGACGGGTGTGCAGACGGGAATAATCAGCCAGCAGTTGGCAGGTCTCTTGCAGCAGACGCTGGGTGCGATGTCGGGACTCGACTGGACTTACAAGTTGCAGGATCGCAGTTTCGGTTTCGTGGGCGGCGAGATCACCATGCCCATATTCCTCGGCGGTAAGATCAATGCCGCCAACCGTGCCGCACGCATCGACGAAAGTACGGTGCGCGAGCAGGGTGTGCAGACCCGCAATGCCCTTATATCCGAGCTTGTGGAGCGATACTACGGGCTGGCTCTGGCGGCACAGGTTGTGGAGGTGCGCCGGCAGGTGGCCGACGGCATCCGCAAACATCTCAACGATGCCATAGCGCTCGAGGAACAGGGTATGCTGGCAAAGAGCGAACGCCTTTACGTCGAATATATGATGACACAGGCGGAGCGCGACCTGCAGAATGCCGAGTTGCAGCTCTCGACCATAAAGGATGCGTTGAACAATACGCTGGCTTCGAGCGAGGTAGATTACGTCCCAGCCACGTCGATGTTTGTGGTCGACAACATCGAGGATGTGGAGTATTACAAGTCGCTGGCATCGAACCACAACCCGCTGTTAAATCAAGTATCGCTCAAGAAAGAGCTGGCCGAGCAGGGCGTACGTGTGCAGCGTTCGGCCTACTTCCCGCAGATTGTGGCCATGGGCGGCGGCAGCGTCTACAACTATCAGGTGACCAACATGCTGCCTCGCTGGGCCGTAGGCGTGGGCGTTAGCTTCAACATCTTTGACGGCCTTAACCGCGAATACAAGCATGCGGCGGCCAAGCAGACGGTGCGTCAGGTCGAGCAGTTGCAGACCAAGGCGCACGAGGATATCTCCGTTCTGGTCGAGAAACTCTATAACCAGATGCTCAACTACTACAATCAGTTCCATTCGGTAGAGGCTTCGATAGCCTTCGCCGAGGAGTATCTCAAGGCCAAGAATGCCGCATTCCTCGAGGGTTGGAGTTCGTCGTCGGATCTCATAGACGCGGAGTTGAATCTGGCGAAGGTGCGCACCGAGCGCATACAAATGGCATACTCGTACGACGTTGCACTGGCCAAACTGCTCGAAGCGGCCGGCGTGAGCGACGAGTTCACCTCATATTCACGCCGCATAGATGCGCGTCAAATTACGTTCGAATAACGAAACGATAAAGCATACGAAATATGAAAAAGCGTAATGTTATCTGGCTGATTATAGCCGTGGTAGTTATCATTGCCGTGGTGGCGCTTGTCGGATGGTACCTCAAGCGGTCGGAGCCCACGATAATTCAGGGTACGGTCGAGTGTACAACCTACAAGGCTTCGTCGAAGATTGCGGGCCGCATCGAGGAGATGAAGGTCGAGCAGGGCGATCATGTGACCAAGGGACAGTTGTTGTATGTGTTGTCGACGCCCGAACTCGATGCCAAGCTGCGTCAGGCCGAGGCTGTGAAGAGCGCGGCAACGGCTCTGGATCAGAAGGCTCTGGCGGGTGCGCGCGTGCAGCAGATCGAGGCGGCGCTCAACATGTGGCAGAAGGCTCAGGCCGGCAAGGAGCTGGCACAGAAGACCTATGACCGTGTGAAGGCTCTTTATGACAAGGGGGTGGTGCCCGAGCAGAAGTTCGATGAGGCGGATGCCAACTACCGCGCCATGGTAGCAACGGAGATGGCCGCGAAGGCTCAATATGACCTTGCCGTGGCCGGTGCCAGCAAGGAGGACAAGGATGCGGCTGCCGCGCAGGTGCAGCAGGCCGAGGGTGTCGTAAGCGAGGTCGAGTCATACATAAGCGATGCCATGGTATATGCTCCGGTCGACGGCGAGGTTTCGACCATTATCGCTGAGCAGGGCGAGCTTGTGGGTACGGGTTATCCCGTCGTGGCGATTCTCGATACGACCGATACGTGGGTTACCTTCAACATCAAGGAGACCCTGCTGCCCAAGATCACTGTCGGCATGAAGATGACGGCATACGTTCCGGCTCTGGACCGCAACGTCGAGTTTGAGGTGACGTACATATCGGTGCAGGCCGACTTCGCTACATGGAGCGCTACGCGTACGCAGGGCAGTTTCGATATACGCACATTCGCCGTGAAGGCGCGTCCCGTGACCGACGTCGAGAACATACGTCCGGGTATGAGCGTGCTGGTCAACTGGGACGAATTGGGCAAGTAAAACGTCGGGGTGATGCGATTCCTGCGTAACATAAATGCGGTGCTTGTCCGTGAGCTGAAACGTATATGGGCTTTCCCCTCATATATGATGCTGCTCACGGTGCTGCCCGTCATATCGTTCGCCTTCTTCGCGGTGGTATTCGAGAATGGCATTCCGCACGATCTGCCCATAGCGGTGCTGGACGAGGATCATTCGTCGCTCTCGCGCACGCTGACGCAGATGATCGATGCCGCTCCCGAGACCGCCGTCCGGTACGGTGTAACCGATATGGACGAGGGTGAGAAGCTCATACGCGAGGGAAAGATACATGCCGTGGTGCTCATTCCGTCGTTCTTCGAGAAGAGTATACTGAGCAATACTCAAACCCATGTCGAGGCCTACGTGTCGGGTGTGAATATCCTCACCAACGGCCTCATCACGAAGGATCTGCAGACTACGGTCACGACATTCGGCGTGGGCATACAGCTCCAGATACTCATGAAGCAGGGCCTGACCGAGGCGCAGGCAATGTCCCAAGCCATGCCTGTACGTTTTGACAAACACGTATTGTTCAATCCCTATACGAATTACGGCTATTACCTCTCACCGAGCTTCATGCCGATGATGATCATGATCTTCACGGTTCTGGCGACGGTATTCGCTTTGGGTTCGGAGTTGAGATACTCGACGGCGAAGGATTGGATGGAGAGTGCCGACTATTCGTTCGGTGCGGCTCTCATAGGTAAGCTGCTGCCCGTATTCATGTCGATGACGATCATGTCGCTGTTGATGTTCTTCATCCTCTTCGACATAATAAACGTACCGCTGAACGGCAGTTTCGGCATGTTGTTCGGCGGATGTCTGATCTTCATCCTCAGCTATATGGGTATTGCGATCTTTGTGGTGAGCCTCACGGCCGATCTGCGTCTGGCCCTCTCGCTCGGCGGCGGATATTCGGTTCTGGCATTTACATTCTCGGGCCTGTCGTTCCCGATAATGGCTATGTTCGGGTCGATGCGTGCCTTCAGCCGCATATTCCCATTTACATACTTTACCGACATGATCGTCGATCAGGCGCTGCGCGGCGCCCCGATCGTCTATTCGCTGCCGGATATGTGTTATATGATATTGTTCCTGCTGCTGCCCGTGATCACGCTGCCGCGACTCTACAAGATCTCGAACGGCAGCCGTTACTGGGGTAAAATGTAGACGACTATGAACAGACTCAGAGATACCGTCAGATCGTACCGCCGGCAGCTGTATGCCGTGATGCGGAACGAGTATGCGACGATCTTCTCCGACAAGGGTGTGATGTTGGTGATGGTCTTCGCGCTGCTGATATATCCTACGATCTATTCGCTGGGATACGGTGCCGAGGTGCTGCGCAACGTGCCGGTGGGTGTGGTCGACATGAGCAAGACATCGGCGAGCCGCAAACTTGTCGATGCCATCAACATGGGGCCCAATACGGTCGTGGCGTACGAGTTGTCGGACATGGTCGAGGCGCAGAAGAAGTTCTACGACCGTGATATCTACGGCATACTCTACATCCCGAACGACTACGAGCAGAAGTTGTTGGGAGGGCAGATGGCGACTGTAAGCATATATCTCGATGCGAGCTACATGCTCATGTACCGTCAGGCTTTTCAGGAGATGGTGGCGGGAATAAACACCACGGGAGCGATGGTCGAGTTCCAGCGTATGATCGCCAAGGGAGCCAACCTGCCGCAGGCGAAGGCAATAACGCAGCCCGTAATATACGAGAGCCACTCGCTGTTCAACCCCTATCTGGGTTACGGCACATTCGTCATGCCTCCCATAATCCTTGTCATCATACAGCAGACGCTGCTTGTGGGTATAGGCATGATCGGCGGCACGTGGCGTGAACATGGCATGTACGGCAAGCTGAAACCTCGTGGCAGCCGCCGCATGTCGACATTCCCGATCGTCATAGGCAAGGCGCTGACTTACGCCTCGCTCTATGCCGTGACGACGTTCTATCTGATGAACGTACACTATCGCGTCTTCCACTATCCGATGAACGGACGTACGCTTACCGTCGTCTTGTTCCTTGTGATGTACATCTTCGCCTGCATCTTTATGGGCATAGCCCTCTCGACGCTGTTCCGCCGACGCGAGAACTCTCTGATGATGCTGTTGTGGACGTCGATCCCGATATTCCTCTTGAGCGGCGCATCGTTCCCGCAGGAGGCCATGCCCGAATGGCTGCGGCGCTTTGCCTATATATTCCCAAGTACCCACGGGGCGACGGGCTTTGTCCGCATACAGAGTATGGGGGCTTCGCTCGGCGACGTATGGCCCGAAATAAGGGCTTTGATAAGGCTTATCGTCGTGTATATGGGTTTGTCGTTTATCGGCATCCACTTCCTTGTGGAGAACGATCTGGCAGACCGCATACGCAACCGTTGGCGCCGCCGTGTGGCGAGGTATCGTCTGGCAAAGGAGACGGCAAGAAAGTAATTGCGCGATGCTCTAAAACGAGAAACGGAACGGCTTTAACCGTTCCGTTTTTATTTTGTGCTTGGTCTGGTAATTGTCAGAGTTCATCCACGGCCTTCTTCAAACGGTCCATGGCCTCGGCAATGACCGAACGCGGGCAGCCGACGTTCATGCGCATATGCTGCCGACCCTCGACGCCGAACATGGCGCCGTCGTTCATGGCAAGGCGCGCCTTGTTGATGATCATGTCGGCCAACGCCTCGTGCTCGAGACCCAGACGCGAGAAATCGAGCCATACGAGGTATGAAGCCTGCGGCTTGACGGCACGCACCTGCGGTATGTATTTTTCGAGATAGTCGGCCACGAAGTCGACGTTGCCCTCGATGTAGCGCAGCATCTGGCGGCGCCACTCCTCACCGTGTGTGAAGGCCGCTTCGGTGGCCGTCATGGCGAATATCGTGGCCATGTCGAACTCGTTGGCCGCAAGCCACGAGTAGAACTTCTCACGTATGGCCTTGTCGGGTATTATCGAGTATGAACTTACGATGCCGGCGATGTTGAAGGTCTTGGATGGAGCGCCGAATGTTATGCTGCAATGTGCCGCCGTGTCGGAAGCCATGGCAAAGGGCGTATGTGTATGTCCGTACAGAGGCATGTCGCAATGGATCTCGTCCGAGACGACAAGGATATTGTGCGCTGCGGCAATCTCGGCCAGACGTGCCAGCGTGTCGCGATCCCACGTGATGCCGATAGGGTTGTGGGGATTGGCCATAATCAACACCTTGCAACGCTCGTCGATAACGCTTTCGAGGTTATCGAAGTCCATCTCGAAATGTTCGCCGTCCGAGCTTTTGAGCGGGTTGTACACAACCTCACGGCCGTTGGCCAGAGGAACGAGACGGAAGGGGTGATAGACGGGCGGCTGTATGATGATCTTGTCGCCGGGCTGTGTGAAGACATTTATTACCATGCCGATGCCCTTGACAATGCCGGGGATGTAACGCATCCACTCGCGCTCGACCTCCCAGCCGTGCTGCTGCCGCAGCCATGAGATTATACTGTTCCAATAGCCGTCATACTCGACGGTATACCCGAATATTGGGTGCTCGAGGCGTCGTTTCATCGCGTCGATGACAAAGTCGGGGGTCTCGAAGTCCATGTCGGCGACCCACAGCGGAATCAGGTCGTCGCGGCCGTAACGCTCCTTGAGGGCGTCGTATTTCAGGCTGTTGGTGCCGTGACGATCCACAATCTTGTCGAAATCGTACTGTTTCATATCATCGTTGTGTAAGGAATTCCATTACGTCCACGCCGTCGGCATAATCCGTAAGCGTGGGGTATTGCGTGCGCCCGACAGGGCAGCGGCGCGGGTGTTGCAGCATATCCGTGGTGACACACTGTATCCGTGTGTCGTTCTCCGCAAGCCATGCCTCCACCTCAGACAGATCGTCATAGTAGGTGTAGTTTATGTGGCATGCCGTCTCGGGGAAGCTGCGTTGCTCTACGGCTACGCACGAGCCGAGGTCTATGTATGGAGTGCCGGCCATCTCTGTCAGAGCCCGCGTTTGCAGAAAGTTGTGTCGCCGGGGCATATTCTGCGGCTTTTCTGGCCGCAGCGGCAGTGCCTCACCGCGCGGAAGGAATATGAGCGATACATTGCGGCATCCCAGACCTCCGTATGAGAATACGTCGTGTTGCAGACCGTCGATCGTCTGCCGGGATTCATCGCCCGAAATGACGGCTACGGAGTGCCGGCTGCCGCGTATGAGCGCCGGAACGGATGCGTAACGCGTGCGGAAATATGCTGCGGCCGAATCCCCGCCCGTAGCTATGGCCATATCGAACGGGATGGCATCATCGTACGGCACAATGTCAACGTCGTGAGATATATCTTTAAGCAGTTCAATGATATATCCCATCATAACCGAATCTTTGCTTGAACACTTTACGACGGCTTCGTATCCGCATGCCACGGCACACATCATGTCGAAGAACCCGACCAACGGAATATTCCCGGCCATGATTATCGCTACGCGACGACGTGATGCCGTCAGAGTGTAGCTGTCGAGCCACGCTTCGAGTTTGTCGCGTTGGAGGAACTCGGTGCGTATGGCATCTACGGCCATCATGATATCCTCGCGTGTGAACCATCCGTTGGCCGCTATGGCCTCGGTGATACAACGTTCCGTGCGGGCATCGTGCCCGAATGAATCCAGACGTTGTCCGAGTGAAACGAGTATGTCGACCGTATTGTTCATGTCGGATCTCTTTTGTGGCTTTTAGGCCGAACAAAGTTATAAAATTCGCCGCGATAAAGTTCATGCGGAACATACATTTTTCGCTTTCGCAGCCTTCCGGACAGGATGGTCGGGCGCACTGCACGGCAAGGTGTGCGATACGTGTCGAAATTGTGGCTAATACGGCTTCTGTCAAAGGTGATATGGATGGAACATGTTGATATTCAAAAAATTTATTTACATCTATGACGCGCGATGTGGCACGTCGTAAGATAAAAATCCGTATATTTACCATACACAGCAAGACCACGGCGGATGAAGCCCGACAAATGCGGCTTTTCCACATTGACTCTCAACATATTCGGCCGACGGCCGAAAGTAACGTGTACCAACCAATATTCTACGCAATATGAACATTCCAACGATTTTCTGGTACGTGCCTGCCGCGTCGATCGTCGCGCTGGCATTCGCATGGGCTTTCTATCGCGCAATGAAGCGTGAGGACGAGGGCACCGAGCGCATGCGAGAAATCGCCGAACATGTGCGCAAGGGGGCCATGGCCTATCTCAAACAACAGTACAAGGTTGTCGGCATTGTCTTCGTGGTGCTGGCACTCTTTTTCGCCTATCTGGCCTACGGGGTCGGGGTACAGAACCCGTGGGTACCCTTCGCCTTCCTCACGGGAGGCATATTCTCGGGTCTGGCGGGATTCTTCGGCATGAAGACCGCGACATACGCCTCGGCCCGTACGGCGAATGCCGCACGGCAGTCGCTCGACCGCGGATTGAAGGTAGCTTTCCGCAGCGGTGCCGTCATGGGGCTGGTCGTGGTCGGGCTCGGACTGCTCGACATATCGTTCTGGTACATCATACTTGATGCCTTTGTCGATACAGCCGGTCCGCAGAAACTCGTCGTCATAACAACCACGATGCTCACATTCGGCATGGGAGCCTCGACACAGGCGCTCTTTGCGCGTGTCGGCGGCGGAATATATACCAAGGCGGCCGATGTCGGGGCCGATCTTGTGGGTAAGGTCGAGGCCGGAATACCCGAGGACGATCCGCGCAATCCAGCGACGATAGCCGACAATGTGGGTGACAATGTGGGCGACGTGGCCGGTATGGGCGCCGACCTTTACGAGAGTTATTGCGGCTCGGTTCTGGCAACGGCGGCACTGGGTGCCGCGGCTTTCGCCTCGATGGGCGAGGCCGAGCAGGTGAAGGCGGTGCTGGCGCCGATGCTGATTGCCGCCACAGGTATCCTGCTCTCGATAATAGGCATATTTCTCGTACGCACGCGCGAGGGTGCCTCGATGCGTGAACTGCTGCGATCGTTGGGCGTCGGTGTGAATGTCAGTGCCGTATTGATCGCCTTAGCGACGTTCGGAATATTGTATCTGCTCGGCATGAGTAATTGGATCGGGCTGTCGTGCTCGGTCATAACGGGACTTGTGGCTGGTATAATCATAGGTCAGGCGACAGAATATTTTACCTCGCATTCATATCGGCCGACACGTAAAATCGCAGACAGCTCGCAGACGGGCCCGGCAACGGTCATAATTGCCGGAATAGGGTCGGGTATGATATCGACGGCGATTCCTGTCATTACGATCGGCGTGGCGATAATTCTGGCATATCTCTGTGCTACGGGTTTTGACGTGGATAACATGATGGCACCGCAGAATATGTCGCAAGGGCTATACGGCATAGGTATCGCCGCCGTCGGCATGCTCTCGACGCTGGGTATAACCCTCGCGACGGATGCCTACGGCCCCATAGCCGACAATGCGGGCGGCAATGCCGAGATGAGCGGTCTGGGGGCCGAGGTGCGCAAACGCACAGATGCTCTGGATGCATTGGGCAACACAACGGCCGCAACGGGCAAGGGATTTGCCATAGGGTCGGCGGCATTGACGGCGTTGGCGCTGCTGGCATCGTACGTCGAGGAGATACGCATCGGATTACAACATAACGGTATTTCGTCGCTGGCCATGCCCGATGGCGGTTCGATCCCCGTTGGGGAGGCCTCGATGCTCGATTTCATGGACTATTACAACGTCTCGCTGATGAACCCCACAGTATTGATCGGTATCTTCATCGGAGCGATGATGTCGTTCCTTTTCTGCGGCCTTACGATGAATGCCGTAGGCCGTGCAGCCGAAAGCATGGTGACCGAAGTACGGCGGCAGTTCCGCGAGATAAAGGGCATATTGACGGGGGAGGGCAAACCCGACTATGCACGCTGCGTCGAGATATCGACGCGCGGCGCGCAGCGTGAGATGCTGTTGCCGAGTTTGCTCGCAATAGTCGCTCCGGTAGTGGTGGGACTCGTATTCGGTGTCGCGGGTGTCATGGGACTTCTGGTCGGCGGCCTGAGCTCGGGATTCGTCCTTGCCGTATTCATGGCCAATGCAGGCGGCGCATGGGACAACGCAAAGAAACTTATCGAAGAGGGCTATCTCGGCGGCAAGGGATCCGAACACCACAAGGCTACGGTCGTGGGCGATACCGTCGGCGACCCGTTCAAGGATACGTCGGGCCCGTCGCTAAATATCCTCGTCAAGCTGATGTCGATGGTGTCGATCGTAATGGCCGGCCTTACTGTCGCGTTCCATCTCTTCTGATACATTATAGACAATACCCCATAAAACATACAGGCGCAACCCCTTGAGGTTGCGCCTGTATTATGTATATGTTTTACGAGAATGTTACTCCGCTCCGCCGCCCAAGGCGTGGTAGAGGTTGATGACACCCTGTATCTCGTCGAAACGGTCCGATACGGCCGTCAGCTCCGCTTGCAGGAGAGTCTGGCGTGCCGTGAGTACCTCGAGGTAGTTCTGCGACGAGTATTGCATCAGCAGCTCCGAACTGCGTACGGTCGACTCCAACGAGAGTATCTGCTGCTGGTCTATCTGTTGGCGCTGACGTGCCGTCTGCCACTGTATAAGGGCATTGTTCACGTCGGTGCCGGCATCGAGCAGGCTCTGGCGGAAAGAGAGCAGCGCCTCCTCCTGCTGTGCCTTGGCTATGCGCAGGTTAGCGATATTTTTGCCGCGGTTGAACAACGGCTGCACGAGCGATCCCACGGCCGTGAAGAGCCACTGCCCGGGGTTGGTTATGGCGGCGCCTGCGGCGTTGGTCCATCCGGCCGATCCACTCAGCGTGATGCTGGGGTAGAAGGCTGCACGGGCCGCATTGGTAGCATAGAATGCCTGCGCAAGGGCGGCCTCGCTCTGGCGTACGTCGGGACGACGCTGCAACAGCTGCAGGGGAACACCTGCGGCAAGTTCCGTGGGGAAGCGCTGTTCACCGATAGTCGTACGGTCGATCTTCTGCGGTGCTATTCCGAGCAGGGCCGTAAGCGTATTCTCCATCTGGTCGATCTGCTGGCGCAGCGAGGCGATCGATGCGTCTACCGACAACTTGCTTGCCTCAGATTGAGCCACGGCCAGTTCCGTAGCATCACCCGCTGCCTTGAGAGCCTTCATGGCACGGACGTTCTCGCCCCAAATGGCAGCCGTACGTTCGCTGATGTCGAGTTGAGCATCGAGCATAAGCAGAGAGTAGTAGCTGTTGGCTATGGTGGCTATAAGCTGCGTCTGGACAGCCTGCCTGTACGCCTCGCTCTGTTCGAGAGCTGCCTTGGCGCCACGTTTGGCATTTGTCAGCTTGCCGAATATGTCGACCTCCCACGAAGCCGATGCGGCTATGTCGTAACTCTTGGTCATGGCGTTGCCGTCAACGCTGCGGAGCGTTCCCGACGGCTCGAACGATATCGAGGGCAGATAGGCCAGACGCGAAGTCATGAGCGTGGCTTCCGCCTCGGTAACCTTAAGCCGGGCAATATTAAGGTCGGTATTGTTCTGCAGGCCGGTCTCGATCAGGGCCTGCAGTTTGGGATCCGTGAAGAGCTCCCGCCACGAGAGCGAAGCGATCGAGGTAGTATCGGCCGAGGTGGCAGCCGCCTGACGGTAGAGGCTGTCCACAACGGGCATATCGGGTCGCTCGTAGCTCTTGTACACGGAGCAGGCTCCAAGGCCGACCCATGCCGATATGCAATATAATATTATGAGTTTTTTCATGATTCTATTGATTCGTTACGTTCTACTTGACCGGCTCGTTATTCAACTTCTCGAGGTCGCGCGCGGGCATGAGTTTCTCCTGAAGATATTGGAACACGATGAAGAGCACCGGCACGATGAAGAGCAGGGCGACGGTTCCGATGAGCATACCGCCCACGGTTCCCACACCGATCGAGATATTACCGTTGGCACCCACACCCGTAGCGAACATCAGCGGCAGCATGCCGAAGACCATCGTAAGCGAGGTCATCAGGATGGGGCGCAGACGTACCTTTGCTGCCGAGATTGCGGCCTGCGTGATACTCATGCCGTGGTGGCGGCGCTCCGAGGCGTACTCGGTAAGCAGGATGGCCGTCTTGGCCAGAAGACCGATAAGCATGAGCAGACCGATCTGCAGGTAGATGTTGTTCTCCAGACCGAACATCTTGGCGAAGAGGAAGCTTCCGGCCAGACCGAACGGTACCGACAGTATGACGGCGATGGGGATGAAGAGGCTCTCGTAGAGGGCGCAGAGGATAAGGTATATGAATACGATGCAGATGATGAATATGACGGTTGTCGAGCTGCCCGTCGAGGCCTCCTCACGCGACATACCGCCAAACTCGTATCCGTAACCTGCGGGCAGGGTCTCCGCCGCAACCTCGCGTACGGCCTGTATGGCCTGTCCCGAGCTGTATCCGTTGGCCGGAGTACCGTTGACCGAGATGGCCGAGAAAAGGTTGAATCGCGACAGCGTCTCGGCACCGTAGACACGCGTCAGCGTGAGGTACTGGCTCACGGGTGACATCTCGCCCGAGGAGTTGCGCACGAACATGTTCTTGAGCGACTCGGTATCGAGACGGTATTCGGGTGCGGCCTGCACCATGACACGGTAGAGCTTCGAGAAGCGGTTCATGTTCGAAGAGTAGGTACCGCCGATATATCCCGCCAGCACGTTCAGTACATCGGTCGGAGATACGCCGTTGCGCTTGCAGAGCGCAGCGTCGACCTCGACCAGATATTGCGGGAACTTGGTATCGAACGACGTGGTGGCTCGAGCGATCTCGGGGCGTGCGTTGAGTTTGTCGATCATGTTGCGCGTAACGGTCAATAGATCCTCTATGGTGCCTCCCTTCTGATCCTGTACGTAGAGCTCGAAACCGCTGCTGACACCATATCCCGGGATCATCGGCTGTGCGAATGCCATAATGTCGGCCGAGGTGATGTCAGAGGTAAGGCGGTAGACCTCCGAGATGACAGAATTGATGTCATCACCCTTCTCTGTACGCTGCTCCCACGGTTTGAGTCGCAGGATGAACATACCGTTCGAAGAGCCCTGACCGCTTATCATACCGTTACCCGTAATCTTCGAGTAGATCTGTATCTGCGGTATAGTCTTGATGCGGGCGTCGATCTCGTCCATAACCACACGTGTCTGCTCGAGGCTGTTACCGGGTGAGGTACGTACGTCGACGAAGATCGTACCCATATCCTCCTGCGGCACGAGACCTGTCTTGGTGGTGCTCATCAAGTAGTAGAGGCCGCCGCAGGCTACAACGAGCAGGATGGCCGCCAGCCACTTGTTCTTGAGCATGAACATTACGCCGCCCTTGTATTTGTTCACAAGGCGGTGGAATGCCGAGTCGAAGGCTATGTGGAAACGAGACGAGAAACTGAGTTTTTCGTTCTTCGAGGCGTCGGCATGCGGGGTCATGATCAAGGCACAGAGGGCGGGGCAGAGGGTCATGGCGCTGACGAGCGATATACCCACCGCAACGGCCATCGTCAAACCGAACTGCGTGTAGAAGGTACCCGTCGTGCCTCCCATGAAGCTCACGGGGATGAACACCGCCATGAAGACGAAGGTCGTAGTTACAAGCGCTGAGGTGATGTTGCTCATGGCATCGACCGTAGCGCGGTATGGAGACTTGTAACCCTCGTCGAATTTGGCCTGCACGGCCTCGACCACCACTATGGCATCATCGACGACCGTACCGATCACAAGCACGAGGGCGAACAGCGTCAGCATGTTCAGACTGAATCCTGCCGCAATGAGGAATGCGAAAGTTCCGACCAGCGACACGATGATCGACAGCGCGGGGATGAACGTCGATCGGAGACTCTGGAGGAAGACGTACACCACCAGAATCACGAGGATGATGGCCTCGATAAGGGTCTTGACCACATTCTTGATCGAGGCGTCGAGGAAGTCCTTCGAACTCATCAGGTCGGCGATCTCCATACCCTTCGGGAGGTTTTTCGTGATCTCGGCGACCTCCTTGTCGATCTGCTCGATGATCTCGTTGGCGTTCGAGCCCGAGGTCTGGGCAATCATACAGTTCGAACCCGGGTGCCCGTTCACCTCACCGATGTAGGTATATGTACGCGAGCCGAGCTCGATGGTAGCCACATCCTTGAGGCGGAGTACTTCACCGTTTGGCAGCGAGCGGATGACCATGTTCTCATAGTCTTGCTCGAACTCGTAGCGGCCGCGATACTTGAGCACATATTGGAACGTATTGTTCGACTCGGCGCCGAGCGTACCCGTTGCGGCCTCGAGGTTCTGTTCGTCGAGCACCTGCGTTATATCCGACGGAATAAGTCCGTATTGTGCCATCTTGTTGGGATCGAGCCATATTCGCAGCGAGTAGTCCGAACCCATGACATTCACCTCACCGACGCCGGCGATACGCGCCAGACGGGGCTCGATGTTGATCTTGAGGTAGTTGTTCAGGAAGCTCTCGTCGAACGAGTCGTCGGGGCTGTAAAGTGCCAGTGCCTTGATGTTACTCGTCTGACGCTTGCGCACGTTGATACCGCTTCGCGTAACCTCGGCGGGCATAAGACCCTGAGCCGTAGCGATACGGTTCTGGACGTTCACCGTAGCCATATCTGGGTCGGTACCCTGACGGAAGTAGATGGTGATACGCGCCGATCCGGTATTGGTGGCCGTAGAGGTCATGTACATCATGTTCTCTACACCGTTCAATGCCTCCTCGAGGGGTACAACCACACTCTTCAAGACGGTCTCGGCATTGGCTCCGGTGTAGGATGTCGATACGCTGACGGTCGGGGGTGCGATTTCGGGGAACTGTTCCACTGGGAGCTGCGACAGACCGATGAGTCCCAGAATCAGAATGACAACGGATATTACTCCGGCCAATATCGGTCGATCGATAAATAACTTGATCTTCATGGCGCGGATTACTCTTTATTTGTCTGACTCTTAACCTCGATTCCATCGCGCAGCAGGCCGGCGCCTTCGGCTATGATCTCATCGCCCTCGGCCAGACCCGACTCGACGATATATTCGGTTCCGTTGTCGAGTTTGTATACGGTGATGGGTGTTGACTGCGTCTTGCCGTCGACAACCTTATAGACGAAAATACGGTTCTGCAACTCGTATGTCGCCGTCTTGGGGATGATGATACATCCGCGGCGGGTTGTCGGGATCGTCACCTGACCGCTTCCGCCGTTATGCAGCAGCCCCTCGGGGTTGGCGAATGTGGCACGCAGACGCATTTTTCCGGTACTCTCCTCGACCGTGCCGCTGATGGCGTTGATACGTCCCTTGTGAGGATAATCCGCACCGTTTATCATCTTGAGGCTGACGTCTGGCATCTGAGCTATGGCGGCATCAAGCGACCCGTACTGCTGTATGAGGTCGAGGATCTCAACCTCCGAGAGCGATAGGTAGGCGTCCATCTGCTCAGTGTCGGCAACCGTCACCAGAGGCTCGGTTATGCTGCTGCTCACCAGTGCGCCCACACGGTACTGGATCATACTTGCGACACCGTCCACGGGGCTCTTGACCTCGGTGTACGACAGGTTGTTGCGTGCGTTTATCTCCTGAGCCGATGCCTGAGCCAATGCGGCTTCGGCCGCGGCGAGCGTGTTGCGGGCCGACTGCAGGTCGAAGTCCGAAACGATATTCTCCTTGTAGAGCTGCTCCTTGCTGTCGGCCGTGAGCTTGGCGGTGGCCAGCTGGGCCTCGGCGCTCTTGACGTTGGCGATGGCAGTCTCGAGGGCGGCCTTGTAGGGCACCTGATCAATAACGAATAGTATCTGTCCTTTGTGTACGGCGTCACCCTCGTTGATACGGATCTCGGTAATGAGTCCGCTTACCTGAGGGCGTATCTCAACATACTGACGGCCGCGCAGTTTGGCCGTATACTCGGTGTTGAGCGTGCGGTCGCTCAATGAGACGACGAGTGTTTTGTACTCGGTCTCGGCCTGCTGGGCCTGTTGCTCCCCGCAGGCCGAAAGCAACAACAGACCGGCGAGAAAAAAGAAAGATTTTTTCATTACGATGCGTATTATTTTTGACGTTTATTGGATTTTCCTCTGGTTAATTAACGTACAAAATTAACATTTTTTATTAATAAACACAAATGTGTTGATGGACGGCCGAAATGTGATGTCTAACGTGCGCCGGGTGATTGGAAATTTGTATTCAAAAGATTAACTTTGTCATGCGGCATCTGGTTCGGCTGCCTTACGCGAATGGAAATTTCATACGAAATTGGTTTTTGATCTCTGTTCGCGAGGCCATTGTGCGGACTGTACCGCACATGGGCTGAATACCTTGACGAGTGTTATGAAATCGACCAAAATAACCGTAAGCATCGACCTGCTGTTCTGTCTGGTCATATTGCCGGCGATCATCATGCTGGTGCCGGTGGACAAGTGGTATGCCCACAATGCGTGGTTTCTGGTTACGTTCGTGGCGTACCTATACCTGCTCTATTTCATCTACCGCAAATCGAACATTCCGTCGCTCATCATCCAGCGGCGTTATGCGAAGGTGGCGGCTGTGGTGGCGGTACTGGTGTTTCTCACGATATTGGTTGGCGACTTCCCGCAGTCGGAGAGCGTCAACCGCAACGCTATACTCGATCTGGCCACGCGTCAGCGAATACGGCGGCAGACGGTGTGGTTTTTCTTCCTCATTGTGACCGGTTTCAGCCTCTCGATTGAGCTTACGATCGAGCTTTTCCGCCAGATCATATCGCGTCAGCAGATCGAGGCCGAGAAGAACAAGGCCGAACTGGCACTCTATAAGGCTCAGATAAATCCGCATTTCCTGTTCAACACGCTCAATGCCCTCTACGGCCTTGTCATAACCAAGTCGGAGAAGACCGAGTCGGCATTCATGAAGTTCTCGAACATATTGCGGTACATGTATGCCCACACCAATTCGGTCACGATACCCGTCAGCAGCGAGATAGACTACATACGGCAATATGTCGATCTGCAGTCGCTGCGTCTGAACCGCCACACGCGGGTCGAGTTTGACGTGAGGATGGATGAGCGCGACGTACAGATCCCGCCCATGATCCTGATCACGTTTGTCGAGAATGCCTTCAAGTACGGCACCTCCTCGGATGAGGATTGTCTCATCTCGATACGTATCGCCGTCAAGGATGGGACGCTGCGTTTCGAGACCGAGAACGACGTGATGAAGACGCCGCCGCAGAATGAGTCGGCCATAGGTATCGAGAACTGCCGCAAGCGTCTCGAACTGCTCTATGCCGACCGCTTTACGCTTGACGTGTCGCAACGGGATCACAAATTTCATATCTTATTGACAATAAAGCTGCAATGAAGGCAAGGCGAATATCATGCATAGCCATCGACGACGAGCCGTTGGCGCTGTTGGTCATAAGCCGCTTCTGCGAGCGGCGCGGCGATATCGACCTTAAGACCTTCAGTGAGCCGCGTGTGGGTATAGAGCAGATACGGCTGTTGAAACCCGATCTTGTGCTGCTCGATATCGAGATGAACAGCATCAGCGGTTTGGATGTTGCCGGAGCATTGCCGTGTGAATGTTGCTTCATCTTTACCACAGCACATGCCCAATATGCGCTTGACGGCTTCGATCTGGATGCGGTCGACTTCCTGCACAAGCCTTTCGCATACGAACGTTTCGATCAGGCGATCGACAAGGCGCGCCGACGCATCGATGCACGCCGCGGTCATGAACCGGAGAATCTGGTCGTCAAGCAGGAGTACAACAACATCTCGATACCGTACGGCGACATACTGTATATCGAGGCGATGGGCAACTATGTTAAGATATTGCGCCGATCGGGAGGATATGTCCTATCGCGCACGGGGATCAAGGCTCTGTCGGAGATGCTGCCCTCGCCGCAGTTCCTGCGAGTCCACCGCTCATATATAATCCCCCTGCATGGTGTCGAACACTTCTCCAAACGCGAAGTCAAGATTACGGGGCGTGCTGCCCCGATACCTATCGGCAGGCATTATGCCGAACTCACGTGCGAGATACTCTCCCACATGGGTGATTGACGCGCCGGTATGGGCTCCCGTATCATTGCAATAATTCTATAAAATTCTTATTAAATGTGAATATCGTAGGATAATTTTATCTATTTTTGCATGCTGACACACGTGTCAGACATCGTAGTCAGCATGTGGCGTCGGCATAGTGGCAGGCGTGGCAGATGGCTTGTCGCAACAGCGCTTTGGGTGGCTTGCTGCCGCGAAGGGTTTGATTAAGGATAAAATTATCTATATATGGCAGATTACAGGATGGGACTCGATATCGGATCGACGACCGTGAAGGCCGTCGTTCTGGATGACGCGGGTCACGTGTGTTATTCGAAATACGAACGTCACAATGCCCATGTGCCCGAGACGCTTGCGGCCGTATTTGCCGAGATAGGGGAGCGTCTGAAGGATGGGCGCATGCGGTTGACCGTTACGGGATCCGTCGGGTTGGGTATTGCCGAGCGCAGCAAGATCGACTTCATACAGGAGGTTGTCGCATCCACGGCATACGTGAAGCGTTACTATCCCGCGGCGGCTACCATCATCGACATCGGCGGTGAGGATGCCAAGGTGGTATTCCTCAATGACGGCGGCGCACCCGACATGCGTATGAACGGCAACTGTGCCGGCGGTACGGGTGCCTTCATCGACCAGATGGCGGTGCTGCTCAACACTACGCCCGAGGGGCTGGACGAGCTGGCGCGCAAATCGACACACATCTATCCCATAGCGTCGCGCTGCGGCGTATTTGCCAAGACCGATATACAGAATCTTGCGGCCAAGAACGCCTCGCGCGAGGATCTTGCCGCATCGATATTCCATGCCGTGGCCGTACAGACCGTTGTTACGCTGTCGCACGGCTGTGACATACGCACTCCGGTGCTCTTCTGCGGCGGGCCGCTGGCCTTCCTGCCATCGTTGCGCAAGGCGTTCATCGACTACCTCCACCTGACGGACGAGCAGGTGGTGGTTCCGTCGGATGCCCAGCTGCTGCCGGCATGGGGCGCAGCGCTGATGGCTCAGGGCGAGCAGTGCATGACGGCTGCGGAGTGGAACGCCCACATCGCTGAGAATGCCCCGCACGGCATGCGCTCGTATGCGTCACTGCCGCCGATCTTCCCCAACGGCGAGGAGTTGGAGGCGTGGCGCAAATCCAAGGGCAACCATCTGATGGCGCCTGCGCCGCTGCATGCGGGACGCATGGAGATGTTTCTGGGTATAGATTCGGGTTCGACGACCACCAAGATCGTGGCCATGGATCGGGACAAGCACCTCCTTTTCTCGTACTATACGCCCAATGAGGGAAATCCCGTGGCAGCCGTGGAGCGCGGTTTGTGCAAGCTGCTCGAAGATTGTGCGGCTGCAGGTACGGAGCCTGTCATCTGCGGCGGCTGTTCGACAGGATATGGCGAGGACCTCATAAAGGCTGCCTTCCATCTCGACTACGGCATAATCGAGACTATCGCACACTATATCGCCGCGCGTGAGATCACGCCCGACGTATCGTTCATACTCGACATCGGAGGTCAGGACATCAAGGCCATCTTTGTCGACCGCGGCGTGCTGACCCGCATGGAGATCAACGAGGCCTGCTCGTCGGGATGCGGATCCTTCATCGAGACCTTTGCCAAGAGTCTCGGATACAAGGTGTCGGAGTTCGCGGCGCTGGCCTGCACGGCTGAGTTTCCGTGTGATCTGGGTACGCGCTGCACGGTCTTTATGAATTCGAAGGTCAAGCAGGTGCTGCGCGAAGGAGCGTCGATTGCCGATATCGCGGCCGGCTTGTCATACTCGGTGGTAAAGAACTGCCTCTATAAGGTTCTCAAGTTCCGCAGTGCGGATGAACTTGGGGATCGCGTTGTGGTTCAGGGCGGTACGATGCGAAACGATGCCGTAGTGCGCGCCTTCGAACGTCTGACCGACCGCGAGGTCTTCCGCAGCGAACGTCCCGAACTGATGGGTGCGTTCGGATGCGCTCTTTATGCCTGCGACAGAGCGGTCGAGGGTGCGCCTCTGGAAAATCTTGTCGATGCGGCTTCGTACACATCGCAGACGATACAGTGCCACGGATGCGAAAACCAGTGTATGGTTACGCGATACCGTTTTGCCAACGGCAACAGCTACTTCTCGGGCAACAAATGCGAGCGCCATTTCTCGAACCGCGGCAGCTACGACGTGCAGGGCAGCAATGCCTACGCCGAGAAACTGCATCTGCTGTTCGACCGTCCCGAACGTAGGGACGGCCGTATGACCATAGGCATCCCGCGTTGTCTGAATATGTATGAGGAGTATCCTTTTTGGCACACTCTACTGTATAATTGTGGCATACGTGTCGTACTCTCGGAGGCGTCTAACATGGCCGCATACGAGAACAACGTGCGCAAGGTTATGTCGGACAACATCTGCTTCCCGGCTAAGCTGGTGCACAGCCATATAGCTACACTCGCAGCGCAGGGTGTCGACCGCATACTCATGCCTTATGTCATATACGAGCGTTCGGAGGACAGCAAGGCCGTCAACAGCTACAACTGCCCGATCGTGTCGGGATATTCGGATGTCGTGCGCAGCGTCGAGAAGCTCCCCGTACCGCTCGACACTCCGACGGTATCGTTCCGCTCGGAGAAGTTGCTGCGCCGCCAGTGTGTAGATTATCTGCGCACGCTCGGCGTAGACCGCAAAACTGCCGTCAAGGCTTTCCGTCTTGCGTTGAACGAATACCGATCGTTTACACGGCGGATGAAGGCGGCGGATGAGAATATCGTGGCTGCGAGCCGTGCGGCAGGGCGTCTGACTATAGTGCTTGCGGGCCGTCCGTATCATGCCGATCCGCTCATACAGCACAAACTCTCGGATATGATCGCCTCGATGGGTGTGGATGTTATTACGGACGACATCGTACGTGACGAACAGATCGAGATCGGCGATACGCATTTCGTTTCGCAATGGGCTTACCCGAACCGTATCCTGCGTGCGGCGGAGTGGTGCGTGCGTCAGGGCAGCGATGTGCAGTTCGTGCAGATGACCTCGTTCGGCTGCGGACCCGATGCACTGCTTACGGACGAGGTGCGCGATCTGCTGGGCCGATACGGCAAGAGTTTCGCTCTGCTGAAGATCGATGACGTCAGCAATATCGGCTCGCTGAAGTTGCGCGTGCGCTCGCTTATCGAGAGCCTCAAGCTGGGCCACTGCCGCCGCTCGGAGACGCGTCCGTTTGTCACGACGCCCGTATTTGGCGAGAAGGACCGTCACCGCAAGATATTGATCCCATTCTTCACGCCATTCATCTCGCCGCTGATACCGCATATCGTGGCGCGTGCGGGCTACGAGGTGGAGAGTCTGCCCGCCAGCTCGGCATATACGGCCGAGATGGGACTCAAGTATGCCAACAACGAGATATGCTATCCCGCGACGCTTATCGTGGGCGATATGATCACGGCGTTGCAGTCGGGCCGCTACGACATCGATCGTACGGCCGTCGCCATCTCGCAGACGGGAGGCCAGTGCCGCGCCAGCAACTACATATCACTTATAAAGAAGGCGCTGGTGGAGGCCGGATATGCCAATGTGCCCGTAATATCGGTAGCCCCGGGAAGCGGTCTGAAGAACGATCAGCCCGGATTCAAGATACCGTGGCGCAAACTGCTGCGTTCGGCCGTGGGATCGGTGATCTTCACCGACTGTCTTGCGCGGTTATACTATCCTGCGGCTGCTCGTGAAACGACACCCGGAGCCGCTGCAGCCCTGCGTGACAAATATATGGCCGAGGCCGTCAAGATCATTCGCGAGAGGTCTGAGGGACGGCAGATAGCCTCGTTCCGAGACCTGCTTGTGCGTGCAGCCGGGGAGTTCTCGCAGATAGTACCTTCGGGCGTAGATCGTCCCAAGGTCGGAATAGTAGGGGAGATATACCTCAAGTTCAACCCCTTTGCGCAGAAAGGCCTGACCGATTGGCTGGTCGAGCAGAAGATCGAGGTGTTGTCGCCCGTGTTGGCGGATTTCTTCATGCAGGGCTTCGTTAACCGTGACGTCAAGTTGCGTACGGGTCTTGAGAAGTCGCGCATACCGGATTGGCTCATGCGGCGCATATTCGCATGGATGCAGGGCATAATCGACAGTTACAATGCCGCGGCATCGAGTTTCGAATACTTCCGCCCTCTGGGCAACATATACCATGAGGCGGCCGCCGCATCGAAGATCATATCGCTCAATGCGCGTTTCGGCGAGGGGTGGCTTCTGCCGGGTGAGATTGCGACCTTTGCCGCGAGCGGCGTGAACAACGTTGTAAGCCTGCAGCCATTCGGATGTATTGCCAACCATATTGTGGCCAAGGGTGTCGAGAAACGTATCAAGACCCTGTATCCGCAGATGAATCTTCTGTCGTTGGACTTCGACGGCAGTGTCAGCGACGTGAATATCACCAACCGTCTGCTGCTGTTCATCGACAATCTGAAGAAAGGAGGCAGCGATGCGAAGTGAACCTGCTGACTGCATAGAGGCGCGTATCGTGGAGGCGGCGCGCGCATTGTTCATAGAGAAGGGGTATGCCGATGCGAGCATGAGCGACATAGCGGCCGCCGCAGGCATAAAACGCTCGACGCTGCACTACTATTTCCGCACGAAGGACCGTCTCTTTCAGGCGATATTCGCCGATATAGTACGGGAGATATTCCCGCGCATACAGGTCATTCTGGAGAAGGAGACCCCCTTTATGGAGCGGTTGAATGCCGTCATCGACGAATATATGGCTCTGTTTCGGGCAAATCCGGCTCTGCCGCAGTTCATCATAGGGGAGATACAGCGTGATGTACACCATCTGATACGTGTGCTGCATGAATTGGAGGTCGAGGGGTACATCTGCACGATCAAACGGCGGCTTGTGGACGAGATACGCCGCGGAGAGTTGCGGCGGGTGCCACTGCGTGATTTCTTCCTCACATTCTATTCGCTTGTTATATTCCCTACACTTACGCGCAACCTTATCGAGACGCTGATGCTGGAGGATGGGGAGCACTACGACGACTTCATACGCCAATGGAAACGCCGTACACTGACGCAAGTGGGTTACCTGCTGCTTAATACGGACGATCGTACGGATGTCGATCGTATGGTCGAGACAACGCTCGGCCCCGCAACGGAAAATCTTCAGCCCACCGCGTAAGAATTGCTTGCCGTAAGCGAAGGCTTTATGGGAACCAAAATATATTTATGAAGCGCAAGAAAAAAGAGGGATAAAGTTTGCAGATTGCGAATTTTGTATTATCTTTGCACTCGCAAACCAAAAGAGGTGCGTTAGTTCAGCTGGTTAGAATACGTGCCTGTCACGCACGGGGTCAGGGGTTCGAGTCCCCTACGCACCGCACCAAAGCTCCGAAGATATCCTTCGGGGCTTTTTGTTTATTATTGCACCGACGTTTGGCTATTTTGCAGTTGCTGACAGAACATACCTCAGAAGGTCTCTTCAAAATATATATTAGATTGCTAAGCTCATATAATTAATAATTGTCCCCCAACCAGCCTTCCAAAGCATGTGTTCGACAGTCAAATCATCCAGAACGAAACACGACAGGGGCAATAGTGTATTTGGCATGTGTGAATATATGCGTATATTTGCAGGGAACCATTATGTCGCGGATATGTTTGTCCGGTAAATAAAAAACAATACAAGATGAAACATTTTACTCTCGAGGAGTGCATACGCTCCGCTATGGCCGTTAAGTACGGAATAGACAATACGCCCGACGCCGAATCGAAGGATCACATTATTGAATCGATAGAGAATCTGCTCGATCCGCTGCAGGAGGCTTGGAGTCAACTATGCGCATCGAAAGGTATAGAACGTGACAATCTGATGATAACGTCAGGGTATCGCTGTCGCGAACTGAATAATCGCATGAAGGAATCATCAACATCGGCACATACCATCGGCTACGCGTTCGATCTGCTTCCAGCCAACCGCCTGATTATGGATTTCAGGAAATTCTGTAAGGACTATCTCTCGGATAAACCTTTCGACCAACTCATCTCGGAGCAGGAAGATAATAGCGGTATACCATCATGGATACATATCGGGTACAAGGATCATCAAGGAAGGCAGCACCGGCGGATGCTGTCGATGCGCGAAGAACGTTATTATCTTTGGGAAGAATGACAGGAAGCTTTGTCGCATCATATTGTCTCGCAAGTCGGCATGTGTGATTGTATGGTGGTTGTCAACGTATTGAAGCGCTGCGCCAAAATACACGGCAGACACGACGTGCGAAAAAGACTCGACAGTGGATTTTATCCGGATTAATTAACTACTTTTGTAACGGATCGCACGTGTGCGAACCGACATATTTTATTGACGTTTGATTACGTTCTTCTTTCATATTCGAACTTCGCAACTTTGACTACAAAGAAGAGAATGTAACGGATGTCCATGTTGTGCATATACATATTTTGTGTCCACGTGGCGCAATCTGTGCATATATGCCCACGTGGGCTGTCCGTATCCTTATTCTTTGTAGGGGCAGCGAAGGCCTGAATATGGGATAAGAGTATGCGGCAACCCACGTTTTTCATATAGCCGTGAATCTTTTCGATTTGACACAGGCCTTTCAATGTGGAAAACATGAGTTATGGTGTCGCACGATAGAGGAGATGTCGCCCTGTACGCTTTATAATGTCCGCCACACGGCGGGCGCGGAGAGGGTTCATAATAAGATATTCTATTTAGAGCTCGGCACCCGTAAGGGATGGGAACAGCCGTTGCCGTTGCGATCCGCCCGCGGTACGGCCAGCCCTGCCGAGCTCATTCTTCATAAAGACGCCATAGTCGGCGGAAAACAACTATCGGGCCTTGGATGGCTGTTGTTATCAGAGCCTAAGTCGAAAAGTATGTGTCGCAAGTTTAATGCCTCCGACGTTTTTACGATTATCATACAATAATACCGTTCTGGCCGAGGGTATTACGGTATGTTTTATGCCACGTGAGGGAGAAGTGTTATACGTCGTACACCCCGTTCAGTGACGCATCTTACATAAAACGTCAGCTCCGACAGAGGCTTATGAATTGACCAGAGTCGGAGCTGTATTGTTGTATTTGACGTCAGCGTAGTACGCTATTTACATTGGCCGTGAATCTATCGGCCCTCTATGGCAACCTTTATCACGCCGTCCTCGCGGTTTTCGAACAGCCGATAGGCTTCGTCGATGCGTTCGAGCGGGAAACGATGTGTAATCAGTGGCGTTGTGTCGATAAGGCCCTGCTCTATAAGATGCAATATCTCGGCGCAGTCGCAGCCGTCGACGCCGCCCGTCTTGAACGTGAGGTTCTTGCCGTACATGTCGGGCAGCGGCAGCACCTGCGGACGGTCGTACAGAGCCACTATGGTGACAATGGCATTCGGGCGGGCACATTGCCATGCGAGGCGGAACGTATCGTCGGCACCGGCAACCTCGATGACACGATCGGCGCCGCCGTGGTCGCTGTGACTACGGACAAAATCGACGCACTGTTCTGGCGTGGTTACCAGAACGGAAGGGTAGTGGTCACGCACGAACTGCGCCCGCAGGGGCGACTTCTCGCATACGATAATGCGCTTCGGCTGCTTCAACATCACGCACAGCAGAGTGCATATTCCCGTAGGGCCTGCGCCGATGATGGCGACGGTATCTTCCGATGATATCTCCGATATGCGTGCGGCCCAGAATCCGGTGGCGAGGATGTCTCCCACGAAGAGCGCCTTATCGTCGCTTACGGTATCTGGTATTCGTGTCAATCCCTGATCGGCATGCGGAACACGTACATACTCGGCCTGCCCGCCGTCTATGCGACACCCCAAAGCCCATCCACCGTCGGGATAGGAACAGTTGTTCACATATCCATGACGGCAGAAGAAACACTCGCCACAGAAGGTCTCGACATTAACCGTCACGCGGTCGCCCTTCTTTACGGAGGTTACGGCACTGCCTACGGCCTCGACTACGCCGACCATCTCGTGACCGACGGTTATGCCCTTGACGGCGCGGGGAACGCTGCCGTGCTTGATGTGCAGGTCGCTCGTGCAGATGCTTCCGAGGGTTACGCGCACAACGGCATCACGCGGGTCCGCGATCTCGGGCCGCGGCTTGTCCCGTATCTCGAAGCGTCCGCGGTCGATATAGGTGTATGCTTTCATTCGAACATGTTATTTTGTAGAAACAAAGTTAACCAAAATCCGAATAAAGTTGACGTATCACGCAATGTAACGCCGGACCGTTGGCACGTAAACTTACGCGGCGTGCGGCGGTCTGAGTATAACACGAGCCGCAACCATTATCTGGCTGCGGCTCGTGTTATTGATGTCCCCGAAGATCAATTAGCGGGAAATACGTATCCTTCGGGGACATCGCGTACGCAACGAATGGGGAAAGTCGAATCTAAGTTTTCTTGATCTGTCTTGTCTCCATAACAGTATATACGAGATCCATTATATCCATACCCGAAACGTACATTCTGGTTGCTGAACTGTGTGCGGCATGCAGTACCTGTCTGCGTAATCAGTCCGGCAGCATTCATGGCAGAAAGCTCCGCTAAATTTGGAACACGCCATGTCGCTCCATTATCCCCATCCTCATGATAATTTTTACAAGGATTATCCGCTTCGCCTGAGTTTATAATAGTACGCAATTTATAATTACTTTTTAAATAGTCTTTGGCTACGATAATGCCATCATATAAAGAATTGGCATTATCGTCTTCGTCGTGGGGAATCAATATGCCGTCGGTACGTTGGCGATACAATTCATCCACCAAGCGCCCCTTAAATTCCAGAACCGTTGATCCATTAACATTGTGAGCTACATACGACGCGTCGGATGCTACGTGTACCGAGCTTATATCGAATCTATCTGTATTTGCCGGCAGTGATCGTATGCAGCGTATGGGCTTGGCGGCAAATCCTCCACCCCAGTTCTGACCATCTTTACTGTATGATCCTCGCTCCACTGCCCAGTAGACTCTTTCATCATCATTACTGCTCGTATAATATAGTGCACCGTCCCATATATAGTCAATAGGATAGCCGTCGTCATAAGACCATGAGTAGGATGGTCTTTTCATATTCATTTTGTCGCCCATATACAACTGTGCGGCATTTGAGATGGCATTAGAACCCACACCGATACGTATGTATTCGTTGAGCGAGGGCAGATACCAGCGTATCTCGTTGCCGTCGATCACCCCGTTGCCGTTAAGGTCGCGGTTGCGTGACAGGCAGGCATAGTATGCGCCGCTGCCTCCACTGCTGGTCTTATATGCCGCTTCGCTCAATTTATGGGTTGTGCGGTCGCTGCCCACAGATTTCGTCCAACCATTGTATGAGGATTCTATAAAGGCATTCCAATTTGGGGAATTTTGGGACAATCCGCCAATGAGTGTAATCTGATTGCTTCGGCCGTCGGTTTTGCTAAGTCCATTTAGACCCTCCTTACCGAAGGTGATGTGTGGTGTTTCATTGTAGGTCTCGATGCCAAAACCGTTTATGTCACTCACGCGCGAATTGTAGAAGGTCTGTATCGAAGCCTGCGTGATGTAGGAGTAAATCTGACTGTAAGAACTGTTACCGTCTTGCGATATCGATGAACTCATCGCGATGATCATTTCACGCGGGATCTTGTTGGTCATCACACTCCACGACGTAACCTTCATTCCGGTCAGAGGATGACGGTAGTAATAGTATTCATTGACAAACGCCGTGAAACGCGCGACATAGCCGTTATTGCTCTGAGTGACGGTAATACCATCCTCTGCATAATTGTATGTTGATACATCCTCTCCCTTGTATATCTTTTTCACGACCTTGCCCATGGCAACAATTACGTCGTAGACATCTTTCAGATAGCCACTTTCAGTCGTAGCGGTACCGCCATATACACCATCATTCTTGAAGTCTGTAAGATCCTCGCGGCTCCATGCCGAGACGCCCGGATAGGCGGCGATATCGGTTCCCGTCTGCGGCCAGAACTCCACCCACTTGTAATCGAAACCCTTTGTGGGGTGTATATCCTTACCAGCACCTGCCAGAACATTCTTCTTGGCAGCTGTAGCAGCTGCGGCCGGATCAGCAGCATTCCTGACTGCATTGGCATATATTCTGTACGGGCTGAGCGTTCCGCGCTTGTTCTGTACCGTATATGGTTCGGCATCCGTTGCCGTCGCATGCGTGTAATCCATAGCCTCGGATTGAATAACAAGGATCAGGTTGTCGGCTATGGCATTGTCGATGGCCTCATCACTCGGTTTTGTTTCGGCATATGTTCCCAACGCGGTCGTTATGTTCTCGGCTATGGTCGAGAGATTGTATTCGAGAAAAACCTGCTCGTAGTGGGCATCAAGCTCGTAAGAGTAGGTCGAGGCATCGTACGTAAATATCTGCCCCTCGGCACCAGGCTGTCGTTCGTCGCCTTCCTTTTCCGCCTCTACGACTATGCTGTCAACTCCCTTTACGGACATTTTGTACGTATAGGAGCAGTTGCGCTCGACATTGAAGTTACTCCAAGCGTCATTACTGAAATCACCCAAATGGATCGTATAGCTTACGTTTCCCGTATAACTGTTCTTGTCGGTCTTGTCGGTCGTGTCGGTCGTGTCTCCTGACTGCGAATATGTACCGCTTATGACGACAAAAGTGCTGTTTTGCGGCGCATTGGTCCAAGTCTTGTTCTCGGGACGTGAACCCTTGTCGCCACTCCACTTGTCACGATCCTGATATGTTGCGATTGAAGCGTTTTCTTTTGCCTTGGGAATGTTCTCGGGCATATAGAACGAGAACGTATAGTTTCCGCCGCTGACGTTGCCTATGGTCATCGATGCGGAATTGATATACGTATCTGATTTTGTGTTGCTCTTGTTCGTGTTCGTCAATACGCTCTTAGTCGGAATATTGTAAACACGGAAAGACGATGGTACGAATGTTCCTTTGGCTTCTTTGACCGTCTGCGCTATGTTGAACGTAATGCGAGCCATGGCTCGATCCATTTTCACAACGACTTTATCCGTGTCATTGAGTTGCCCGTAATCGGTTATATTCCCATTAGTGTCGAAAACAACGCCCTCATTCACTCCCGATATAAGCATCTGCGTCGAAGAGACAATCTGTATGGGCAGCATCTCAGTGCTTTTTTTATACAAATCCTCACGCAACGAGATAACAGCGGCCTTAAGCTGCTCGAAGCTAAGATTCCCTGCTGCGGCATCCGTGGCTATCGACGCCATACTGCTCCAGAACCCGCCCTCATCGGCCACGGCACTCGTATTGGCCACGGCAAGCAAGTTCTTGGTTCCAGACGTGGTGTTGATCGTGATGGGGTAGGTCACACCGTTATCATTCTCGCTGCGAGTCCCGACAGAGATACGGTTGTTGGAGTCGTCAGTAGCTGTCGTAGACAACATTTGCTGGTACTTGCCGTCACTGCCGTAAACAAACAGATAGAGATTACCCAGATCCGAATAGCTGTTGTCGGCACGCGTCACGACAATATCCGTTGATTTGCCCATTCCCATGTTCAAGGTTACGCGTACCGGATGACCCTCGCTGTTGGTCGGCACACCTAAATCGTCCTTCGCGCAACTTGCTGCCATAAAGGCAACAGTAAGCATGAACGCAAATCTCAATCGTATGTTTGATATATTTTGCATAATGATCCCAATTAGATGTCATCTATTCGAATGCAGGTATCTCGATCGGTCTCTCAACCCATGCATTTACCATGATGTTGAATGTCGGTTTAATGTCGACCACGGTTCCCTTGAACGTACCCTGTACGTCGATGCTCGTATTGCGCGGTACGCGGGGCAGGTAGACCGTGTAGTTCTTTGTCTCCGGAGTGCCGGTAGGATAGGCAAATTCTACGGTCAGCTCAAGGCAGTAGGCTTTATCTTTTCCGACTGTTGTTTCGCTCCCGTCTTCGGTAGTGAATTTCCCGCCGGTCTTGTCGTATGTTCCGTATTGATTCGGGGCGAGATATGTACGGGCGATGGTCGTATAAGAACCGTTTTCAGGTTGGGTGTTAAGACTAACCGGAGAATCCGCCGATATTATCTCCTCGGTGACAGGCGTATCTCTATATGTAATGTTAGTAGCATTGTTATGCAACCCTTGCACTGTATAAAGGTGCGCTACATTGGGACTATGGTAAACCGTGGCACGCGTCACTGTAATGGTTAAACCATTGTCCGCATCGCGATCCTTGTTGAGCATCAGCCTCAAACGGCCCAGCACATGCTGTACAGTCACGGGTATAACCAATGAACCGCTTGTCGGTTTTGTTACGGTTACAGGATTGCTGTAAGCGTTGTTGTTCTCGAGATCGTTTCCGAATTCGTCTTTGAGATTGTTTGACATGGGTGAGACGAAATCGTCAGTTGCACTCCAGCCGCTGAATTCCGACAGGTCGAACTTCAACGATTCGAGATCCGTCTTTGACAGCGATGTCCAATCCGTAACCGACGTTGTGCCGACCGTCGGCTTCGGGCCGAAGTTGTCGTTGGCGATAACATAGAAGTTAATATTGCCACCCTCGGATAATGTTATGGGTATGTAGTTCTGGCCTTTGAGATTGTCCGCCTCGGCATATCCGACCTTTGTGTCACCCTTGAAGGCATATACGCGCAGTTGGCTGATATCGTTGTCCGTCTCGTCTCTGCCTACGCGGGTGTTGTTGCCGCTGCTCACGACGAGCCGCACATCTACGGGCCCCGAAGCGGCTGCAGGCGTATCGCTCTTGCCGCACGACGTTGCCACGGCCAAGGCCGCTATCGTCAGCAGACAGGATGTATATATGGTTTTCATATTGTAGTAGTCTTTAGTGTCAGTTTTTGCCGAAATCGGGGTTTACGGGAACCGAGTCCCAGTCATCTATCGTTACGCCGATGGGGGAGAAGCGGATGCGGATAGGTACCGTCACCTCATTTACACCCTCTACGGCTATATTGTGTTCCTGAAGGAAGTCCGCAAGCGGGAACTCGTGCGCCACGACACGCGTTTCGTCGGAGTGCAGGCGCAGCATTATATCGTTGTCGTCGTTGAAACGAAGTGTGTTGAACTCGGCCGTATAGACGGTTTGCTCTCCGTCGTATCCTGCGGCGAGTACGGGATGGTATGAGCAACGCTCCTCGTCAGAGGGGACATTGTCAAAATCGGTAAATGATGCGAGTTGCGTCAGCTCGAGTGACGGGACACCCATAGTCGTTTGGTCAAATCCCTCGACACGTACACGGAACTTGACGTGCGAGCAGACAAAGTCGCATATATAATTGTTTTCTACCAGCGTTTCGGGCACTTCTATCTCGATGGTACCGTAGTAGAGAGGGTCGTTTGTAGCTATATCCGTATTCTCGAAATAGCCGTCTGCGGCGATCTTCTCGCCTTCGTTTATGGTTGTTTCATCGAGCGCATTACCCCAGCATACGACCTCGTACCGGCCGGGGAAAAGCATCACGTCGGCACCCTGATATGCCGCAAGTGCATTGTCGTCATACTTCTGTATGGCGGCCAGCGAGCCGTCGGCGATCGAGTAGACATACATGGTCACATGCTCGATCTTTTCGGGGAAGATATCGGTCGTACCATCGCCGACATAACGAAAGCGGAGTGTCACCTTTCCCTTGCAATCGTCCATATTTTCTCTGATGCACCCGCCGGCGAGCGGCAGCGTCACGATCATGGAAAGTAACAGATATGTATATAGTTTTCTCATTTGCTTTTGTCTGTTTGCGTGTTATTCCGTAGTGTTCGGAGATGCTACGAATTTTTCGGGTTAAATTGTCCGGATCGGGGGCACGGCCCGCGCCGCACCCCTTTCCGAACCGTTTGTTGATTTATGGATCTTATTTGTCCTATGGTTAGTTCTTGCTGAATTCAGGCTTTACATTCTCCGTCTTAAAGTCGGCAACATTCACCTTTACGATAACATTGTACGACTGGCTTGGAGTGAATCCGAGCGTAACATTATAAGGCGCTATATTAACATCTGCCGTATAGATCTTACCGGGCTTATATTCTATAGCTGCATTTTCTTGATCCAAAAGGTTTACGACATTTGCATAAGCAAGGTGGTCGGCACTCGCCGGATAAAGGAAATCGCCCTGCAGCGACAGAGCCTTGTCGTCAGTAACCGTGACGTACGTATCATCACCAGCGTCGGTTAATTTCCTTTCTACCTTTATAGTGTAACCGTCAGTATCGGGATAGTATAGTTGGAAATGCCATACGGGAGTAGTTTGAAGTGTTCCCTCGATTTCCGTATTATCTACATAATCATCCGAAGTTGTTGTTGCGGGTGTTTTTGGATCGAACGGAACAAAGAAATTAAACGGAACGCATTCTGTTTTAGGGTCATAGCCTGTGGGGAGAAGCGCGGCATACGCTGAGCCGCTATATCCTGTGTGCGCAAGAACCGGATTTACAGCGCTCCAATCGGTTATACCCGAGATCGAGGGATCGGTCCATGCGCCATTTACAATAGATTCCCAATTAGCAGGTGTAGCGAAAAGCGCGCTGGTCTGCGTACCTCCGAAGATATTTTCAATCAAATATACATTGCTCTGATATACACCCGTGATAATGGGTTCATATCCGCTCCAACTTACGCGATACGTATAACCATTCTCTTCATATTTTTTAGAGCCCTCTTTTTGAACCGTAATGCTTCCCCACTCTACACGAGAGATGATGGGGCGGATAGTAATCATTGCATTATATACTTGATCACCTGCAGCAGGAACCGTTGGGTCCTGATTGTCCGTATTACCAAAAGTCGGAATTGAATTATCTGTATCAGGCTCAACCGGGGTAATATCGACATCGCATCCTGCGAATACAGTTCCGCCCTGCGCCATTGATGGAGCCTGCTGTTGCAAGAGTACCTGAAAATCCTGTATATTCGTAATTGTTGCAGGGTTGATTCCAGACGGAAGAGAGGTTACGATATAAACAGCAGTAACATCGTCCAAACCAACAAAACGAATACCCGTTGTTCTAACGCTTGTAATATCATCACCACTCAATGTATACTGATCTTGAACTGTTCCGTTTGCATTGGTGAAGAATACATTCATTGAAGAAATGGCAGTAGCCTGCACTGCACCATCTTCTCCGAGCCATGAATCGCTCACGGCGCGGGTGGTCGGCAGGTTTACCTTGAGCACAATCTGCTTCGAGCCGTCGGCCGATGGGTTCGCGGCGTCGTCCTTCGAGCATGCGACCATGCCGATGCATGCCGCAGCCATTAGTAATAGTTTGAATTTCATAGTTTTTTTAATTAAGAGTTTGTGTCGTTTAATTAGTTTCTTGTTTCCCGTGCGGGCAGTCGCCGCATCGGCTGATTGAGGGTTTAGTGTGAATTGTGTGTATGGTATATTTTTAAGGGTTAATATTTACTCCAAGCTCTTTTCCAACTCGGCAATATTGTGCTTAGCCTCGGCCGAGCCCAACTTGACAGCTTCCGACCATGTGCGGCGGGCGCTGTCCGCATCGCCTCCACGGGCATAGGCCAAACCTCGGGCATTGAGTACACGTGCATCGTTCGGGGCCTTTTCAAGCAGCGACAGAGCACCGTCGTAATCACCCGCTTCGATAAGTCTTGCGGCAGCATTCACCGCAGCGGCGACCTGCGTGGGGTAGGTGCGGGCTGCAACCTCAAGTACATGGTTATACTCCGCCGAGCCCTTCTCGTAGAGGCCGGCTACACGGTACATCTCACTCAGAGAGAGCTTCTTGGGATCGCTGTCAAGCAGCGCACGCGCCTCCTGCACGTCGAAATTGCGGATGTTGTAGATTATGCGGTAGTCGTTGCGACGCAGGCCCGGATATATCTCGTTCATAAGACGCTGGTAAATGGTCGGCGGAATAAGGCGCTTGAGCGCGGCATCCTTATCGTCAAGTGACATCGTCTCGTCGTCGATGATGGCCAATACTTTGTCCTGATCGAGCAGTTTGGTCATCTCGACAACGCGTTTGCGGAAATTTGTCCAGTCCTCGCCGCGTCCCGTTGCCGTGATCTTGGCGCGATCGACATCAGTGTTGGCGGCCATATAGTCGGCCAGCGATGCGGCGCGACGCTCCGACAGCGCGAGGTTATAGGCCTCCGGCGCCTCGGGCGATGCCCATCCGTCAATGGTGATCGACGTTATGGTCAGGTCGCTGTCGTCGTCAACACGCTCGATCGACTCCACGATCGAGGCCAGCTCCGATGCGTTATTCTTGTAGTCGGTAAGTATGTCATGCTTGTCGACCTTGAAGTTGACGTATGCCGAGAGCGACTCCTCACGCGTCTTGACGGGTTCGGGATCCGGCTCGACAAATGCCAACAGGTATTGCGGCTCGTATGGCGTATGGAGAATTACAGCCAGAGGCGATGTGCCCAAAGCAAGTGGCGTATCGTCACATCCGCAACTCTCCTCGCGTATTCCGATCTCGGCGTCACGCATCCACTTCTCGCTGGCGACAGTGGCCGAATAGGGTATGAGCTGCTCTCCCGCAAGACGCTGCGAGCGCCGTGCCGTACGGTCGGCGTAGGCGGCATTCTCCGATATGGTCTGTTCGTCGCGACGCAGGAAATGCATATAGGCACGGCGGCCCATTATCTCGATGGCCGGCAGCTCGACACTGCGTCCGTTGTTCTCTATTACGGGTGTGAGGATGAGGGTCTCGTCACCGCCTACCTCAAGCGTCGTAACATCGAGCGTCATGTTTACGGTGACGGTCTTGCCGTCGTCGTTGACGTCAAGGTCGCGTATTTCAGCCTCGCCATCCATTATCTGCTGCGCCGTCACGGGCAGCGCTGCGGCCGCCGCAAGCAGCATTATTGACACTATGCGTATGATATTCTTCATGATCGTTTGCTTTTTCAGAACAGATATACAAGATTTATCGCCGCCTTGGTGGGGCCGAAATAGTTGTGGTGGCCGCTGCCGACCTTCGATCCGCATCGCGGACACATATACTTGTCATAACGCGTATATGCGTACCCGACGCCGATCTCGGCTTCGAGATTCCAATGTTTGCCGAGCATCCACGCATAACCGTATGCTATGCCGGCACCGGCGAACCAACCCTCGTAACGGTAATCCTTCAGATTCGAGAACTTGGTTCCGAGAAAGTCCGGTATGCCGCCGACGTTGCCGACGTTATACTCGCCGCCCCAGAGGTGTGCCGCGAGGAAGTGACCGCCGAATCGCTTGCAGGTCCAGTAACGCACTTCGGGCTGCACGAACCAATGTTTCCACTTCTTGTTATCGGAGAAAGTCCACGGGTTGTAGTTGCCCGAGAGATCGAACGTCCACTTCTCCGCCAGTCCGAACTCCACGCCGAGGTTCATGCTCGCTGTGGCGTCGTAGAGGAGATTGCTCTTTACGGCCCACTTTTGCGCTTGTACGGCGCCCGTGAAACCCGACGCTCCGAGGACAAACAGCAATACCAGATATTTTTTCATTCCCAAAAAAATATATTGTAAGATTGTAAAAATAAAACAAGACGAAAACCGATTTGGGGTTGCAGTCTATTGCAAATATAATTAAAAAATCCCCCCCCCCTCAAAATATTTTCAAACAAAACGCGTAATAATAGCGATTTTT
>OOBN01000175.1_pt1 | contig 68867 bp, 54 predicted proteins | sample 1671091 | NCBI WGS metagenome assembly OOBN01 (sample SAMN06348121, study PRJEB24527) | human gut metagenome | biome: human gut; feature: ankylosing spondylitis patient; material: feces | host: Homo sapiens | place: China | collected 2015-10 | reverse complement strand
GGCATAGCCAAATATGAAAAACTGCGTTTTTCTATTTGTCTCTGCTCTCGGCTTTCACTATCTTTGTCCGTTGCAGGCGTTTAGTAGGCAGGCGGGGAAATATCGGGCCCGCGTTGTCTGGGCCGCCGCAGCGCTAACGGTAAACTTGTGTTGAGATGGAAAATTATCTTGCTGCATACAATACGTTTCTGGCGGTGATGGCCTTCATCGCACTGTGTGTATTCGTGGCACTGCACTTCTTCGAGGCGGGCTACGGCTATCTGTTCGACCGCCGTTACGGGCCTCCGGTGCCGAACAAGGTCGGGTGGGTGCTGATGGAGTCGCCCGTCTTCGTTATGATGTGGGTGTTGTGGGCCTTGTCGGACCGTATGTGGGATGCCGTGCCGCTGACGCTGCTGGCAATGTTCCAACTGCACTATTTCCAGCGTTCGTTCATCTTCCCGCTGTTGATGCGCGGCCGCTCGAAGATGCCTCTCGGAATAGTCCTTATGGGTATGGTTTTCAATACGCTCAATGCTCTGATGCAGGGCGGATGGATATTCTATTTCGCCCCAGAAGGCTATTACGACGGTTGGTTCTGCAAGCCGTTCATATATGTCGGGGCGGTGCTCTTCTTTGCCGGCATGTTCATCAACCTGCAGTCGGACTATATCATACGCCACCTGCGCAAGGAGGGCGACACGCGCCACTATATTCCCCGCGGCGGCATGTTCCGATATGTTTCGTCGGCCAACTATTTCGGTGAACTGCTGGAGTGGACGGGCTTTGCCGTGGCGTCGTGGTCGTGGGCGGGCGCAGTATTCGTATGGTGGACGTTTGCCAATCTGGCGCCGCGTTCGGCATCGCTTTACCGGCGCTACGAGAAGGAGTTCGGCGAGGAGTTCACCTCGCTGCACCGCAAGCGGCTGATACCGTTCATATATTGACCGCACGGGTGGTTGCAATAGAAAAATCGTTATTATAAAATGGATAAAGATCTGAAGGAGTCGAAACTCTTTACGCCCTACAAGCTGGGCCCGGTGACGCTGCGTAACCGCACGATCCGCTCGGCGGCGTTCGAGTCCATGGGCAAGGATTTCGGCCCGACGCAAAAACTCAAGGATTATCACGTGAGCGTTGCCCGCGGCGGCATCGGCATGACCACGTTGGCCTACGCCTCGATCAACCGCAGCGGCGTGTCGTTCAACAGCCAGCTGTGGTTGCGGCCCGAGATTGTGCCCGCGCTGCGCGACATAACCGACGCCATACATGCCGAAGGGGCTGCAGCTGGCATACAGATAGGCCACTGCGGCAACATGACCCACTGGTCGACGGCGGGATGCTTCCCCGTGTCGGCCTCCAACGGCTTCAACCTCTACTCGCCGACGTTCCATCGGCGCCTGCGCCGCGACGAGATCGTGGAGATGGCGCGCGACTTCGGCCGTGCGGTCGAGACGGCGCACGAGGCGGGCTTCGACAGTGTTGAGGTGCATGCGGGACACGGATACCTCATATCGCAATTCCTCTCGCCCTATACGAACCACCGTCGCGACGAGTTCGGCGGCTCGCTTGCGAACCGTATGCGCTTCATGGATATGTGTCTCGAGGAGGTTATGCAGGCGGCGGCGCGCTGCCGTATGGCCGTGTTGGTGAAGCACAACATGGAGGACGGTTTCCACGGCGGCATCGAGGTCCCGGAGTCGATCGAGATAGCCAAGCGTATCGAGTCGTTCGGCGTGGACGGCATAGTGCTCTCGTCTGGATTCGTCTCGCGGGCGCCGATGGCTGTCATGCGCGGCCGTATCCCGACCAAGACCATGGGGTATTACATGCCGTGGAAGATGTGGCCGCAGAAGATCGTGGTGTCGCTCTTCGGACAGTGGATGATCAAGCAGTACGACTTCGAGGAGTGCTTCTTTCTGGAGAACGCCAAGCGTTTCCGCCGCGAGTTGAAGTGTCCGTTGGTGTATGTCGGAGGGCTTGTGTCGCGCCGCGGGGTTGAGCGCGTGCTGGACGAGGGCTTCGAGCTGGTGCAGATGGCCCGAGCTCTGGTCAACGACCCAGCGTTCGTGAACCGTATGCGCGAGGGCGATATTAATACGCGCTCGGGCTGCGACCATAAGGATTACTGCATCGCGCGTATGTATTCGATCGACATGCAGTGTTGTCATAACTGTCCCGACCTCCCCGATAAGATATGTCGGGAGTTGGGCTTGCCGCGCAAACGATGAGCCGCCGGGAATCTTTTGCCGCAGGTACGCGCACGGCGCTGGTGACGGGAGCCTCGCGGGGTATAGGGCGCAGTTTCGCCCTTCAACTGGCGCGCGAGGGGTATAATGTTGTTATGGTTGCCGTGGATGAGGAGCAGCTCGCACGCACGGCCGTGGAGGTGCGTGCGGCAAATCCCTCGGTGTCGGTTCGGTGGCTGTCGAAGGATCTGGCTACGCAGACGGCGGGCGAGGAGCTCTTTGCATGGACAAAGGCGGAGGGCGTTGCGGTCGACGTGCTGATAAACAATGCCGGTATCTTCTCCTTCTGTGACATATTGAATACCCCGATCGACCGCATTACCCGCATCATCATGCTTCACGATCTTACGGCTACGGTTACGTGCCGTCTTTTTGCGGCGGATATGGCCTCGCGCGGCGGCGGACGCATACTGAACATGTCCTCCTACTCGATCTGGATGCCGTATCCGGGCTTGTCGCTGTACAGCGCGAGCAAGGCCTATCTGAAGAGCTTCTCGGTGGCATTCTCCAAGGAGGTGCGCGATATGGGTGTTACGGTTACGGCCGTGTGTCCCGCGGGTATTGCGACCGACCTTTACGGTCTTTCGCCCCGCTGGCAGAAGATCGGCCTGCGCTGCGGTGTGCTTATGTCTGCAGAGAGTTGTGCGCGCCGCTCGCTGAGGGCTATGCGCCGCGGCCGCCGCTGTATAGTCCCCGACTGGTGGTTCCGTCTTTTTATACCGTTGTGCCGTATGGTTTCAGGTCCCGTGATGAGGTGGCTGCGCAGCTATACGATGCGTTTCCAGAAGTGAGATGTCGGCCGACGGATAAAAACAAACGGAGCTTACCGAAAGGTAAACTCCGTTTTCGCATGTGTGCCGTACGTAAATGGTATGCCGTACGTAAAATGTAATGCGGACGCCTCGTGAACGAATGAGTTATTTCTTGTGCAGTACGGTTACGTTTACGGCCTGCTCGCCCTTGTCGTTCTTCTCGATCTCGAACTCGACGTTCTGACCCTCGGCAAGCGCCTTGAAACCGTCGGCTACGATACCCGTGTAGTGAACGAATATTTCGCGGCCCTCTTCATTAAGGATAAATCCGTATCCTTTTTTGCTGTCGAACCATTTTACTTTGCCAGTCATAGTAGTGCGTGTTTAGTAGTAATAAGTTGTTGTGTATGGTTTTGGACAGGCACGGGCGGGAGCAACAAATAAAAGCGAAGTTTTGAATTTGATCCATCCATACCGCTCCTATCTTATTCAAAGATAAGCATAATTATCGCTATTGCAAAAGATTCGGGCTGTTTTTTTGTTCTTTCGCGTTTTAGATATCAGCATATTCCGATTCCGATGGAAGCAACGTGGCCTTCTCGGTGCCGGGTTAGGCGTCGAGCATGGGCGTCGTGAAAGATGGCTCGAAAGGGCAAAATGCAGTCGAAATGTCATTTGAAGAGTATTTTGCCGCAAGCATCGTATTTTGTAGGAGTGCTGTTGTGCGTGTGGGGCGGAAAATGAAATGACGCAGAAGAGAGAAAAATAAAAAAGGGTAAGCTACTTATATCGCACCGCTACAACCGCATACCCTTGCTTGCTTCCGCACCTGGGGGATTCTGCAGGAGCTGGTCGTATAAGACTTACCCGAGCGCAAAGGTAGAAAAATTTTTGCAATGCGCAAACGGTGCGGTGAAATTTGTGTTCCGGGCGTGTTCCGGACGTATGCAGAGTATCTGTTGTAGGTGCTGCGTTGCGGCCGGCGGGGATGGCCTTGAAGGGTTGTCGTAGAGCTGAGGAATCGAAAAATGGCTCAATGATTTGTCTCTGCGCGCTTGTTTTACTATATTTGTACCTAATATCGATTGTTCAAACCCCGATTACTGCACGATGAGACGGTTCCTGTTTATTATTTTGACGGCGCTTCTTGCCTGTGCCGCATCACATGCGGCCACGCGAAAGGTGGTATATGTGGTAATGGACGGCATTCCGGCCGACTATATCGAGCGGGTGCATCCTGCCACCGTCTTCGACGTTGCGCGGCATGGCGGCTATGCCCGAGCCTCGACCGGAGGTGAGATCGGGGGATACTCGCAGACCCCGACCATATCGGCCGTGGGGTATATGAACATATTGACTGGCACGTGGCTCAACAAGCACAACGTGCCGGGCAACTCCAATCTGGATCCGAACTATAACTATTGGTCGCTGTTCCGCATAGCGAAGCAGCAGCCGCAGAACTTTACGACGGCGTTGTTTTCGAGCTGGACGGATAACCGTACGGTACTCATCGGAGCCGGGAAACCCGAGACCGACAGTCTCTCGATAGACATCGTTCGTGACGGTTACGAACTTGAGGGTTCGGCCTTGCGGCGTGCGGATGGCAGTCCGGATGTCTTTGCCATCGATTCGGTCGTGTGCCGCGAGGCTGCGGAGTGCATACGCACCGCTGCGCCCGATCTTAGTTGGGTCTATCTGTGGTATACGGACGAGGCGTTTCATGCGCACGGCGACAGCTCCTTTGTCGATGAGTATGTCCGCCGCACGGACGAGCAGGTGGCACGGATTTGGGAGGCGGTACAATATCGTGAAAAGAATTTCGACGAGGAGTGGATGGTTATCATAACCACCGACCACGGCCGCGACGAGAGCGGCCATCATCACGGCGGGCAGTCGGCGCGTGAGCGCAGCGTGTGGATCTCGACAAATGCCGACGACCTTAACGCCCGCTTCGGGGATGCTTCGCTTTCGCTTGTCGATATCCTGCCGACGATATGTCGCTTCATGGGTTTCACGCTGCCGCGGGATCGGGCATTCGAGCTGGACGGGGTGCCGTTTTGCGGCAAGGCCGATATCAGTTGTTTGACGACACATCCTTATGACAATGATGTGGAGTTGCGGTGGCGGTGCGGTCGCTCGAAGGATGACGCCGTGGTGTATATGGCCGTGACGAACAACTTCAAGAGCGGAGGCCGTGACGAGTGGATCGAGGTGGGCCGCGTAGAGGCACGCGCGGGACGCATGGTGGTTCATCTGGACCGGTATCCCGAATCCCGGTTCTATAAATTTGTCGTGGCGACACCGCACACGACGCTTAACAGATGGTTGTTGAAATAGGCATCGCTGCCGGTGACGGTAATGTATGTCGGATATAGTGAATATGAAAAAAGTTGTCATCTCCATTATCGCGGTTGTCGCGGTCGTTGCCGTTGCGGCGGCATGGTGGCTCTATGAGTCGTTCTATGGCGGCTGCGTGCGCGAGCAGCGCGACCTGTATATCTACAAGGATTATCCCTACGCGCAGGTTGCCGATTCGGTCCGGGTCGATATCAGCCACAAGTGGGCCTTCGACATCTATGCACGCCGTCTCAAGCTGGCCGATACCTTTAAGGCCGGACATTATGTCATGGAGAAGGGTATGAGCGTCATCGACGTTGTGCGCATGTTGAAATTGGGGCTGCAGACCCCAGTCAAGGTGACGATGAACAACGTCAAGACCCCCGCGCAGCTTGCGGGCAAGCTCTCGCGCCAGATCGAGGCCGACTCGGCATCGCTGGCATCGGCATTTATGGATGGGGCGACGGCCGAACGGCTGGGTTTCTCGTCGCCGCTGACGATGTTCTCGATATTCCTGCCCAATACGTATGAGTTCTACTGGACGGTGACGCCCGAGGAGTTCATCGACCGCATGTATAAGGAGTATAAGAAGTTCTGGACGGGAGATCGTGACGAGAAACGCAAGCGCAGCGGCCTGAACCGCGTGGAGGTGTCGACGCTTGCCTCGATCGTCTATGAGGAGACGCGCAAGACGGACGAGATGCCGCGCATAGCTGGTGTCTACATGAACCGCCTGCGTAAGGGCATACCCTTGCAGGCCGACCCGACGATAAAGTACGCGATGCAGGATTTCGGTCTGCGGCGCATACTCTACCGCCACCTGAAGTACGAGTCGCCATACAATACCTATCTGCATCGCGGACTGCCGCCCTCGCCGATATGTATGCCGAGCATTGCTGCCATAGACGCCGTGCTGGATTACGAGCAGAACGATTATATCTATTTTTGCGCGCGTCCGACCTTCGACGGCTATCACAACTTTGCCCGTACGCTCGCCGAACATAATGCCAATGCGCGTGCCTACCAGCGCGAGCTGAACAAACGCAAGATAAAGTAGTGCCGACGGTTGGGGGCAAATATTAAAAACAGTGTTTTTGATTTGCCTCTGCTCTCGGCTTTTCGTATATTTGGATAATATTATAGGATGCGGCCTCGGCATAGCCAAATATTAAAAACGGTGTTTTTATATTTGTCTCTGCTCTCGGCTTTTCGTATATTTGGATAATATAGGATGCGGCCTCGGCATAGCCAAGTATTAAAAACAGTGTTTTCGATTTGCCTCTGCCCTCAGCTTTCACTATATTTGGATAATATAGGATGCGCCTCGGCATAGCCAAATATTAAAAACGGTGTTTTTATATTTGCCTCTGCTCTCGGCTTTCACTATATTTGCAAATTGCATGATCTGATGTATATGCCGACCGCGTACCGTACATGCTGTTGCATGTGGGTGGAGAATAGACGGTTATGTCGCAGATGCCGAAGCGTGATATGAGAATGACAGGCGGCGCGGTGCTGCGGCGGGATGGCGGGGATTGTGCCGAACAAGAATGAAAATAAACGATAATAATGAAAAATATGTCTAAAAACAGTTTCTGGAATGACGCTTCGCGTTGTGGAGCGATTGTGGGTGTGGTTCATGCTCTGTTCGCATGTCTCGGTTTGTGCTTTCAGTCGATGTCATTGCTCATATCACTGGTAGCTCTGGTAGCGCAGATATGGCTTCTGGCCCGTTATACGAGCCGTCGTTCGGCACTCTTTGCCAAGGAGGGATTCTCTTATGCACAAAGTCTCGGTTTCATCGTCTCGATGGGATTCTTTGCCGGTATCGTGAGCGGCGCCTACGAGATCATAGCCAGCAATTTCCTCTTTACGGCGACATACGAGACCAATCTGAACAACATTCTGGCCGTATATTCGCAGCTCGGGACATTCGATAACGCCGCCATAGACAGCATGTCGAAACTCTACCGTTCGATGTTGTTCTCACCCGTACCTGTTTTGCTGACGCAGATCTTCTCGCTTGTATTGAGTTACGGCTTCTACGGCCTGTTTATCTCGATCGGCACCAAGCGCGAGCCCGACATCTTCGAGCAGGATAGCATTACGATTTCGGAGGCCGAGACGAACGACAAGCAGGACGACAGCGAGACGTCGGAAACGGATCGCAGGTAAACCGGTCTATCGATGGATAAGAGTCTGGACATATCGGTCGTGGTGCCGCTCTACAACGAGCGCGAATCGCTGGCCGAACTTGTGGCATGGATCGACCGTGTGGCGCGTGAGAACAACCTCTCGTATGAGGTCATCATGGTGGATGACGGCTCGCGGGACGGTTCGTGGCAGGAGATCGAACGTCTCAGTGCCCTCTATCCGGCCATTCGCGCCATACGCTTCGCGCGCAATTACGGCAAGTCGGCCGCGTTGTACTGCGGGTTTGATGCGGCCGTGGGAGAGGTGGTCTTCACGATGGATGCCGACCTTCAGGATTCGCCCGACGAGATTCCCGAGATGCGGCGCATGATCCTCGAGGACGGGTATGATCTGGTGTCGGGGTGGAAGAAGAAGCGTCTCGACCCTGCGGGCAAGCGTCTGCCGAGCAAGTTCTTCAACTTTACGGCAAGGCTTGTTTCTGGCATCAGGCTCCACGACTTCAATTGCGGGTTGAAGGCCTATCGCCGTAATGTCGTCAAGTCGATAGAGGTATACGGAGAGATGCACCGTTACATTCCTATTCTGGCCAAACATGCCGGATTCAAACGCATAGGCGAGAAGGTGGTGCACCACTATGAACGCAAATACGGCAGTTCGAAATTCGGTATTGAACGTATGGTCAAGGGTTATCTTGATCTGATCACCGTCTCGTTCATGTCGCACTTCGGCCGCTCGCCGATGTATTTCTTCGGCAGTCTGGGAACGTTGATGTTCCTCGTGGGCGGCTTCACCACGGTGTGGGTCATCGCCGCCAAACTCTACAAACAGGCACATGGGCTGCCGCTGCGTGCGGTCACGGAGCAGCCGCTCTTCTTTGTGGCTATATTGGCCGTGATTCTGGGTGTGCAGCTGTTTCTGGCGGGCTTCCTCGGGGAGCTTGTCAACCGCAATGCGACGGACCGTAACTCGTATCTCGTAGACCGAAAAATCAATATCGAAGATAAAAAACATAATGACTTATGATACAACGTATTCAAACACTCTATCTGTTTGCCGCTGCGGCGCTGATGGTAACGGCGCTGCTGACACCCTTGGCCTATTTTGCGGCCGGCACGGATGAATACACGCTTCGCGCCTTCTCACTGAGCGGCAGCGGAATGACGCAGTCAACCATATATATGGGCATCGTGATGGCGCTGGCGGCGGCCGTGCCTCTGGTAAACATATTCCTCTTCAAGCGCCGCATGTTGCAGATTCGTCTCTGTGCCGTGGAGTTGGTGCTGCTGTTGGGATCGGTGGCCTTCATCGGAATATATTATTACCTCAGTGCCCGTATGATCTCGCAGGCGGAGTTCCATGCGCAGGGCTTCCGCATAGCGGCCGTCTTTCCTCTGGTGGCGCTGGTGTTGGATTATCTGGCCATGCGTGCGATCTTCAAGGACGAACTTCTGGTAAAGTCGCTCGACCGTATCCGTTAGCGGGCGGAGGGTGTGCATAAAAACTATACATGCAGGCCGAAGCTTTTGAGCTTCGGCCTGCGGCTTTTATTGTCGGGCGGAGGCTTGTACGAAGCGTAAATTTTATTAAATTTGTATGGATACGATCCGTATGACACGTTTTTCGGACGTTTTGTCTTATTGTAAAACCATTTTCTGAACTATTGCCCGTATGAAATCACGAGCTTTGTCTGTCATTGCCGCGGCCGTCGCGGCTGCCCTCTCCTTGTGGTTTGTATCGTGCCGATCATCTGCCGAAACATTCACTCCGCGGCTTGAGGTTCTTACGGCTGAAGGGGTGTCGTTGGCAGACGGGAGCCTCGATTATGACGGTGAAGGCGGGACAACTGCGGTCATGGTGCGTTCGAACGGCGAATGGAGTGTTTCGGGCGGAGCTTCTTGGCTTGATGTGTCTCCCACGCAGGGATCGGGTGACGGCAGTGTGACCCTTACGTTGGAGAGCGCGGCGGATTCGCGCAGCGCGGTGATCGAAGTGGCGATGACGGCTGCGCCGCAGGTGCGTGTGTCGTTCGATGTGGTGCAGCGCGTCGAAAAGGTGCCGGAGCCTCCACAGCCCGAGGTTATATATCGTGACAGTTTCGACGGGGAGGAGGCGCGTGCGGAGTATGGACAGACGAAGGACCAATGGCCGTCATTGTCGGAGTTTGCGACGTTCGCCGCATGTGAAGGGCGCGGCAGTGAGGCGGTCACATACGCGGGTGAAGGCGTAAGCGTTCGTAGCGACGTACGCTCGACTGCGGATGACTATACGGATGCCTCGGGATGCAACAATCTTATGGTCGGGGAGTATTCCATGCTGCAGATTTCGGGTATTGCGTTGCAGGAGTCGGATAAGGATCTGAGATTGTCGTTCGGACGTTATCTGAAATCGACTGGGAAGAGTGTCGTAGAGGATAACGATCCATATCCTACGGTTTGGATCAGCGGTGACGGCGAACGCTGGAGCCGTCTGGAATACGATCCTGTGACGGTGGATGGGTGGCATGAGGTGGCATGCGACTTCTCGCTGGCGGAGGTGCCAGAGATTGTCTCTTTTGCTTTTGTCTGTGACCAAGGCTTCGATGTGCGTCTTGACGATGTGGCGTTGAGCACGGGCAAGGGCAGTGTGACGGTGGATCTCGCAGGTGGAGGGAAGATCGAACGTGCAGAACCTCCCGTCGAGCCGCCTGCCGAGCGTACGGTGACCGTGTCGGAGATTGTAGGGATGATTCCTGCCTCGACGGGACGTGTCGTTGCGGATGAGGAGAGCGATATGTTGTTCCACGCCGTCGTCCAGAACGATTTTGCTGGCGGTAACAACGCCGCCGCGACGTTGGTCGTGGCCGAGGAGGGCGCTGTCAATGCCGGTTGCGGCATCAGCCTGTGCGGCAGCGGTGTGGAGAGCGTTACGGCCGACTTGGTCATGGGAGAACGTGTGCTTGTACGGTTGATTTGTGGCGAGGCCATGCTGTGTAACGACGGCGGGGCCTTTTACATAACGGGCAAAGGTGCTGAGCCGTGGTTCGAGATCGAATCCGATGGTAGTATTGCCGAGGTGGCCGTCGCAACGGTGGATGTGCAGCATTTGGCCGAATATCAGAATATGACGGTGACGGTGGAGAATGTCGAATCGGACGGTGAGGGTGTATGGTGCGACGATCGGGATGGCGAGCATTTCTTCTCTGCGGCAGGTGACGTGCTGCGTATATTGGTGCGCGGTGGCGCTGCAGCCTTTTCCGATAAACATTTCGGTGCGGCACGCGGTCGGATAAGCGGAGTGGTAACGATACGCGGCGGGGAAGCGTGGCTATGTCCGCGCAATGCCGAGGATGTGAAAGACTTTGAGATTCAGGGGCCGTTGCCGCCGTCGGCCGTTACCATCCCGGATATAATAGCGATGATTTCGACGGACGGCGGGCCGACCGTGATCGATGCTTCGCGAGACCGTATCTTGGAGGCGATAGTTATGAACGATGTCATGAACGGGAATTGCAACGCCTCGCAGATGGTCCTTGCCACGGAAGGCTCGGCGGAGCCGCGAAACGGCATAACGCTCTATGGCTCGTGCGTAAAGCCTTCGGTGACGGGTGTACGTCGGGGTGACCGTGTAGCCGTGACGCTGAAGGCGGGTGTGTCCGTTGTGCTGAACTACGAGGGCATGTACGAGATTACGGGAGACGAATCCACCCGGTGGGCCGAGATCGAGATTCTGGAGTCGGGATGCACGGTGCCGCCGGTCGATATCACGGCATCGGAATTGGTTGGGTATCAAGGAATGGCCGTGAGAATACGCAATGCCACTCCGCAACGCGACGGCAGGTGGTACGACGCTTCGCTTGGCGGAGATATACTTTTTACAACAGCGGACGGTGATTTGACGGTGCGGGTGCTCCCGGCTGCAGTCTTTGCCGACGATATGTTCGATGCCGTCAGTGGCGATATCGTAGGGCTGGCGGCCGTTATTGGCGGCCGTGCGGTGCTCATGCCGCGCGACGGGAGTGATGTTGCGGCTTATGCCTGTATGGATGGCGGAGGGGATAATCCTGACGACAATCCTGACGATATGCCCGGTGAGGATCCCGTGCCGGATGATCCCGTAACGCCGTCGGAGCCGCAGGATGGATATGTTATGGTGACGTCGTTGTCGGATCTCGGGCCGGGAACTTATTATATCGGCGGTTACCAGAAGGGACGTCTGTATCTTGCCACGGGAGGCCTTACGTCGGTGAACCATTGCCTCACATCGGAGTTTACGTTCGACAACGGGCGTTTGGAGGCTTTGGGTGCGGCGCCAGTGGCGGTAAAGATAGAGAGTGCCGGTGAGGAGAACGGTTACTATGTGCGTTTCGATGGCGACGGCTACCTTTCGGCTACGGGCAGCGGTGCAGGTAAATTGCGGTTCACGCAGTCGCGGGCCGAGTATTGTATCTTCTCGGAGAGTGTCGGCGGAGGGTTCGATATGTTGCTCTCGGGGGACAAGTTCGTACGTCTTATCGTATCCAAAACGGCCGCGGAGGCTCTGTTGCGCTCCGTTGCCGCCGACGAGCAGGGCAATGCCATCGTATTGATACGCGTCCCCGACGGTAATTGAAGAGAAGGATAATGATTCGGAAACGTTATATCATATTGTTGGCCGCTGCGCTGATGTCGGTGCAGGGTGCTTGTGCGCAGAATGCATCTGCGGAGGTGCCGCGCCATGTAGTCGCATTTTATAACGTCGAGGATCTCTTCGACACGGAGGATGACCCTTCGGCGGCCGATGAGGATATGCTGCCGTTGGCCGACAGAGGGTGGACCGAGGAGCGATATGAAGCCAAACTGCAATCTCTGGCGCGTGTTGTGGCTCAGATGGGCGAAGAGTATGGTTTTCCTGCTCTGATCGGCATGGCCGAGGTGGAGAATCGAGCAGTGATTGAGGATCTGGCGACACAGGAGGCGATTGCGGCTGCGGGGTATGAGGTGTGCCATGCCGATTCGCGCGACAGCCGCGGTATCGACGTGGGTTTTCTATATCGGCCAGACGTACTGCATGTAGATACGTTCCATACTGTTGAGGCCGACTGCGGCTACCCTCTGACACGAGACTTCGCCGTCATCGACGGGCGCATTGACGGTGAGCGTATCTACGTTGTGGCGGTGCATTTGCCGTCGCGACGCGGCGGAGAGTGGTCCGAGAGGCAGCGTCGCGCCTGCGTCAGTCAGGTGCGCCGTATGGTTGACTCGGTGCGTGAGGCGGATGCCGCGGTGAAGGTTGTTGTCATGGGCGATATGAACGACGAACCGCATAATCGCAGCATAAGACGTGACCTCGGGGCGCGCGGCAGGGTGGACGGAGATACGCATCTCTATAATCCTTTTGCGGCGCGCCGTCGTGCGGGCCGCGGATCTTACAGCTATGACGGGCGTTGGAACATGCTCGACCAGATTATCGTGTCGCCGAATCTTGTGAGCGGCGATGTCGGCGGATTGAGGCTTTGCCGTATCGACGGCCGTGCCATGGGCCGCGTGTTCCGACGGGAGTGGATGCTTCGCGGCGGCGTACCATACGCTACGTACCGTGGTTCGGACTATGAGGGTGGCGTGAGCGACCACCTGCCCGTATATGTCATTCTCGGACGTGAGGAGAAGGCGGCGCGGAATTGATATTAAGACAAAAAAAATTATATTTGCCATATAAATTTTATCGTTATGGCCGAGAAAAGCGAATTCCGATACAAGGTCGATCCCCGCTATGTCGATTTCACGCAGCGGGCATCGGTCTCGTCGTTGTGCGATATGATACTCAATGCCGCCGGAGATGATGCCTATAATCTGGGTTTCGGCATAGATGTGCTGGGCGGGAAGAATCTGGCATGGGTGCTCTCGCGCCTGTGTGTCGAGGCCGACGCGCTGCCTGCCGAATATGAGGAGTTTACGCTCCGCACGTGGATCAGCGACTTCAACCGGTTGGCTTCGACGCGAAACTTTACGCTGACCGACTCCGCGGGACGTGAGTTCTGCCGTGCCGTGTCGCAGTGGTGCATGATCGACTTCACGACCCGCATGCCGGCCGATATGAAGACCGTGGCGTGCATGCACGAGGGTGTCATTGTCGATGCCCCGTCGCCGTGCGAGCGGCCGCGCCGCATACGTGCCGTCGAGGGTGTCGTAGCGGCTGAGCATCGTGTGGTGTACAGCGATATAGACTTCAACCGTCACATGAATACGATGCGTTATATCGACATCATGTGCGACGTTATGCCCATCGAGACACTGGAGCGTATGCAATCCATGCGTCTCGACCTGAACTTCATGCGCGAGGCCCGATACGGTGACGTGCTGACGCTGCGTATGGACGGCGACGGATCCACTCGTGAGTTCGAGTACCGTAACGGAGATGGCGAGGCTCTGTGCCGTGCGGCGTTCGAGATACGCGGATAGCGTTTTGTGCGGCTGAGGCCGCGAATAGTGGCCGTGTACGGGCCGGGAATAGATATTTGGAATACATTTTGCTACGGTGTGTTCCAAATTCTTTTTATTTATGGACCAATCTGATAACAAGTATGCCAAGAGCATCGCGCTGTTGAACGACGCCTTGCGCAAGGAGATCGCCACGTCGTTGCAGTATATGTATTTCCATGTGCGTCTGGAGGATGCCGGATACGAATATCTGGCCAAGTACATGTTCAAGGTCTCCATCTCGGAGATGCACCATGCCGAACATATTGCCGAACGCATTCTCTTTCTGGGCGGCGATGCCGACATGAACCCGTGTGACCCGACGCGGCAGCTGACCGACGTTGGCGATATGCTGCAGCTGGCCGTGAAACTCGAGACCTCTACCGTCGAGAGTTACAATGCGGCGGCTCGCGAGTCGGCAGCCATGGGCGATACGGTCACATCGCGCATGTTCCAAGACATGGCGGCCGAGGAGGAACACCATCTCGATGACTTCCGCACCGAGATGAGGAACCTGCAGGAGTACGGCGAGTTGTATCTCACGATGCAGTCCGTGGGCCGAAGCAAGGAGCGGGCGAAAGGGTAACCGACGTCGCCGTGGTATCACCGACGTGCTGGCGGATGGCAATATTTCCGTAAAAAGATATATTTGTTTGCCTTTGCGGGCGGCTTTTCATACCTTTGTGTAAACGTAACAGGGATGAAAATCTATCTTTTGGGGCCCGCGCACCCTTTTCGCGGCGGCATAGCGACAATCATGGAGACCATGGCGCGCGAGTTCGCCCGGCGCGGCAACGACGTGCGCATATTGACCTTCACGGTGCAGTATCCCGAGATGCTCTTCCCGGGCAAGAGCCAGTATGTAACGACCCCGCCGCCGGCGGATATATCCATTGAACGGGCCGTGAGTACGGTCAATCCGTTCAATTGGCTGCGTGTGGGTCTGCGCCTGCGGCGCGAGCGTCCCGATATGATCCTGATGAAGTATTGGACACCCTTCATGGCCCCATGTTTCGGGTCGATTGCGCGGCTTGCACGCGGTAACGGCGTAACGAAGGTCTTATGCCAGATCGACAATGTCGAACCGCACGAACACCATATCGTCGACCGCCCGTTCAACCGTTGGTATCTGGGTGCCGTGGACGGCTTCGTCTATATGTCGGAGCAGGTGCACGGCGAATTGAAGGGTTATACCTCGGCGCCGATGCTCTTTTCGCCGCATCCCATGTTCGAGAACTTCGGCAGCCGTGTCGACCGTGCGGAGGCGTGCCGGCGCATCGGGGTTGACCCATCATTAAGTTATACGCTGTTTTTCGGCCTGATACGCGATTACAAGGGCCTCGACATGTTGCTACGTGCGTGGAGCCGCTGGCGTCCGTCCGGGCGGCGGTTGATCGTGGCAGGCGAGTTCTATGCCTCGCGCGAGAAGTATCTCGACATAATATCACGTGAGGGCCTTGCGGCGGATGTGGTGCTGCGCGACCGGTTCATCCCCGACGACGAGGTGCGTTATTACTTCTCGGCGGCGGATGCGTTGGTATTGCCGTACCGTACGGCCACACAGAGCGGCGTGACGCAGATAGCATATAACTTTTCGCTGCCGATGATCGTGACCGATGTGGGCGGCCTTCCGGAGATCGTACGCGACGGACACGCAGGTGTCGTGTGTCCGCCTACGGTAGAGGGCATAGAGGATGCCCTGCGAAGGATGTATGAACGGGGCATGATGGATGTCGTGCGCAAGAATATCGCGGCCGAGCGCGAACGCTTCTCGTGGGGGGCGATGTGCGACAGGATCGAGGAGGTCTATGCCATGACCAAAGGATAGAATGGTATCCTAATATGCAATACAGCGGCGCGGAGATATTGAAATATTCCGCGCCGCTGTGTATTTGGGTGCTGCCGTTATTTACTCTACCGTTACGCTTTTGGCCAGATTTCGCGGCTGGTCGACGTTGAGCTGCTTGGCTACGGCCACGTGGTAACTCAACAGCTGCAGCGGTATGACCGTCAGCAGCGGCTCGAGGCATGCCAGCGTATCGGGCACCTCAATCACCTCAGCACACATGTTTCGGACCTGCTCGTCACCCTCGGTCACAATGGCGAAGATGCGTCCCTTGCGCGATAGCACCTCCTGCATGTTGGAGACGATCTTCTGGTAGAGGCGGTGATGCGTGGCGATGAATATGACCGGCATGTCCTGATCTATGAGCGCTATGGGGCCGTGTTTCATCTCGGCGGCGGGGTAGCCCTCGGCGTGGATGTACGAGATCTCCTTGAGTTTCAGTGCCCCTTCGAGAGCTACGGGATAGTTCCATCCTCGACCCAGATAGAGACAGTTATGGGCATAGGTGAAGATACGGGCCATGTCACGTATCCTGTCGTTCTGACGGAGGATATGATCTATCTTGTCGGGTATGCGGGTCAGCTCGCGAAGCACCTCTTCATACTCCTCGTGGTCGACCGTGCCGCGCTCATGTCCCAACGCCAGAGCCAACATCGCAAGTACCGTCACCTGTCCCGTGAATGCCTTTGTCGAAGCGACTCCTATCTCGGGCCCGATGTGCACGTATGTTCCGGTGTCGGTCTGTCGGGCTATGGAGCTGCCTACGCTGTTTACGATGCCGAAGACCATGGCGCCGCGCTTCTTGGCTATCTCTATTGCGGCCAGCGTGTCGGCCGTCTCCCCGCTCTGGCTTATGGCTATGACGACTTCGTCGGGATCGACCACAACGTCGTTGTAGCGGTATTCGCTGGCGTATGCCACCTCGGTATGTATGCGGCAGAAGTGCTCGATGAGCTGCTTGCCGATAAGGCCTGCATGCCACGACGTGCCGCACGATACGATGGTGAAGCGCCGGGCCGAGACGAGGCGCTGCTTGTGCTGCTCCACGGCGCTGAGAACGACGCGCAGCGACCCGTCACGTTCGATAATGCGGCCGCGCATGCAATCCTTCAGTACGGTGGGCTGGTCGAAGATCTCCTTGAGCATGAAGTGCGGGAAGCCGCCCTTGTCGAGCATCGTCAGATCGAGGTCGACCTCCTTTATTTCGTAATCTACCGATCCGCTGTGCAGGTTCTCTATTTGCAGCTCCTTGCCCTGTTCGATGAGCGCTACATCCTCGTCGTTCAGATATACGATCCTGTTGGTATATTCGGCTATGGGGCTTGCGTCGCTGGCGATGAAGAACTCCCCATTCTCCTTGCCTATGCCTATTGCCAGCGGCGAGGATTTGCGCGCGGCTACCATCTGCGTCGGGACGCGCCTGTCTACTACGGCGATGGCGTAGGCTCCGATACAGAGCCTCAGGGCGGAGCGTACGCTTGTGGCCAGATCGCTGTGACGGATATTCATTATGTACTCGATGAGCTGTACGAGCACTTCGGTGTCGGTCTCGCTCTTGAACGTATATCCGCGCTTGCGCAACTGGTCGCGCAGCGTGGCGTAGTTCTCGATGATGCCGTTGTGTACGATGGCCAAGTTGCCCGATTGCGAGAGGTGCGGGTGGGCGTTCGTCTCCGACGGGATGCCGTGCGTGGCCCAGCGCGTATGGGCTATGCCGAGCGTGCAGGGCTGCTGGCACTCCTTTGTCTTCTCTTCGAGATTTGAGACCTTGCCTTTGGCCTTGAATACCAACATCGTATTATCGGGAGTGACGGCGGCGCATCCCGCGCTGTCGTATCCGCGATACTCAAGTTTCTTGAGTCCGCCGATGAGTATCGGCAAAACCGGCCTTGGGCCGATGTATCCTACTATTCCACACATATATTCTATATATTAAACCAAATGATAACTCTTACGTATTGTCTAACGGTCGGTTAAGGTCAGTAGGCGGTCTTTGTTCCTGTGGTTTAAGTATGGCTTTTTCGAGTAGGTCGGGTAGTGTGGTTTGTTGGTTGTGGGACGGTTGGTTGTGATTTTTTACTGTTGTCTTTCTCCGGAGAAAATGTCCCGTCACGTTTGGGTCGACGGACGGGACATGAGGTTGTCTTGTATGCTTTTCTTGCCTATTTGTGTATGTTGGGCTCCTCGAGGTGATAACCGTATTTGCGGTCTGCCGCCTTGAGCAGGAAGGCCACGATGAGCGACAGTGCCGCCATGATCGTGAATGTCAACTCGGGCAGCGTGTAGTCATAGGTGTTGGCTGCGCCGTTTGTGCCCGTGATGCAGAACGTGTCGAGTATCCATCCGATGAGGTTAGGTACGCCCAGCAGACCGATATTCTGGATGAAGAATATCAAAGCGTATGCCGTTCCGAGCTGGTGCTGCGGGAAGATCTTGGCGACGGCGGGCCACATGGCCGAAGGCACGAGCGAGAAGGCTATGCCGAGGATTATCATAAGCGCTACGGCCACGGCCGGTGCCGTGATGAAGGGCACGGCATACATTGCATGTACGAATATGAGCATCGCGGCACCGAGAGCCATGATCGAGGCGCTGCGGCCGCGCTTGTCGATGTAGCCGCCGAAGATGGGCGTGAGGAAAAGTGCTCCGATTGCGGGCATTCCGGCTATGGTTCCCGTGAGCTGCTCACTGATTCCGTACTTGTTCATAAGGAACTCCGAGGCGAACTTCTGGAAAGGGAAGACGCACGAATAGAAGAGCACGCAGAGCAGGGCTATGAGCCAGAATCCGCGGTTTGTGAATATGCTGCCCACATCCTTGAACGAGAACTTCTCCTCGTCGGTGTCGGCCGTCTGCTCGATCTGGCTGTCGAGTTTGCGGTCCATCACCGAGAATATGAAGAACGATATGAGACCTCCGACGAGCAGGCAGAGACCCAGCAATACGGGTGCCGTGAGTCCGAACGAGCGGGCGAGGGGTATGGCGGCCGAGTATGCGGCCTGCGAGCCTATGCGGGCGAGAGCCACCTGTACGCCCATTGCCGTTGCGAGCTCCTTGCCGCGGAACCATTTGGCTATGATCTTGGTGACGGTGATGCCTGCAACCTCGGCTCCGACACCGAAGATGGCATATCCGGCCGATGCGACCATCACGCCCGACTTGTATCCGAGGATTGTGGCCGTGCTTCCTGCCATGGCAGTCATAGCGTAGTATTCGAGTGCTGTACCCGCCACCATGAGCGTAGCGGCCAGCTTGCCCGTGAAGCGTGCGCCGAAGCGGTCGAGGATGAAGCCTCCCCAGATGAGCATCAGCAGGAAGACGTTGAGGAAGCTGTATGCTCCCGTGAAGAATCCGAATTCACGGCTCGACCATCCGAGGTCGCTTTCGAGTATTGTCTTCAGCGGTGCTACGACGTCGTTGACGAAGTATGCGGCCATCATCGTGAAGGCCACCACGCCCAGCGCGGTCCATCGCATCGCCGGCGAGTCGTTTAGTTTCTTGTAGGTTTGCGTCATATCGTTTGTGTTTGTAGTTCCTTAATAGGGGTTACTTGTGTTGTTATTGTGTGTAGCGTTATTGGTCTATTGTGCCTGCGGTGTAATATTTCAGCGCCTCGTAGGCATTCTCTATGCCCAGCTCACCAGCTTTCGAGAGGTCGAGACACCCCTTGCGCGTATCCTTCATGAATATCTGTACCAGACCGCGGTTGTAGTAGGCTTCGCCGAAATCGGGATTCAGCTCGATGGCCTTCGTGTAGTCGTCATAGGCTTCGGGCAGGTGCCCCGAGATGGCATTCAGACAGGCACGGTTGTAATAGCAGTATGCAAATGTGGGATAGAGTTTTATCGCATTGTTTATATCCTCTATGGCGTCGTTGTAGTCATACGTGCGCGAGCCGGCATTGCGCAGGCGATTCGCCGGGTCGGAGTCGATCGATATGCGCTGATAGGTGTTGTCGATCGACGATATGAAGTCTATCATCTCGGCTCGTGTTGTAGAGCGGTTGATGTAGAGGAAGGGGTTTGATGGGTTGTCGGCTATGGCCAGTGAGAGGGTATTGACCGCGTTCGTATATTGTTTGATGAGCGACTGCGTGACGCCGCGCTGGAAGAGCAGCACCCACGAAGGATCCTGCGTGCGCATGGTGTCGAGCAGGGCGCGGTCCATCGCCACGAGCGAGTCGGGCGCGATGTTGCTCTCGTCGCGCGATAGTATGAGAAGCGGGTTGCCTATCTTCTGTTTGAAATCCTCGGCACGCTGGGCATAATATATCTCGTCGCGCGCCATGATCGCCGAATCGGGATACATGAGCGTAAACTTGAACATCGGCAGCAGCTTCGGGCCGGCCTCGTTGCTGTTCATGGCCGTTGTCTCGAATGTGTCGCCCGCCATCTTGGCATCGAACGACAAAAGCTTGTCGAACTTCTGCGTGGTGTCGGCATAGATCGAATATGTCGAATCACTCAGGCGCGAGCGGTATTCGGCTATCTTGCGCTCGGCTGTCTGGCGGTCGCTGCGTGCGCCTGCGGGATCGTTAAGCAGGAACTTCAGATAGCTGCGGTTCAGATATGCGTTTGCGAAGTCGGGGTATAGCGATATGGCCTTCGTGTAGTCCTGCACGGCATTCTCGATCTCTCCGACCTGCGTGTAGAGATTGGCGCGGTTGTAATATACCAGCACGTTGTTGGGCGAGTACTCGGCCACGCGGTCGTAGTCCGACAGGGCGTTGTTGTAGTCGCCGATCTGTGAACGGATGATGGCGCGGTTGAAGTACGCCAGCGAGTTTGTCGAGTCGAGAGCTATGACGCTGTTCAGATCCTTCAGTGCGAGCAGCGGCCGCTGCGTGTCGGAATATACGACGGCACGGTTGAAGAGTGCCGGTATGTATGCCGAGTCGTACTTTATGGCCGTATCGAAATCCTGCTCGGCCTCGGTGAAGCGTTTCTGCTGCATGTAGAGCGTGCCGCGGCGGTTGTAGCCGTTGGGGTCCTCGCGGTTGGTGCGTATGCCGGTCTCGAAATCCTCGTATGCCTTGAGCGTATCCTTCAGGTAGAGATAGCACATGCCTCGGTTGATGTAGGCGTCGGCAACCTTCTTCTCCTGACGTATGAACATGTCGAAATCGGATATGGCCTCCTTGAACTGCTGGTTGAGCAGGCGCGTCACGCCGCGGCTGTAATACGGGCCGGGAAGGTCGGGACGCAGTTCTATGGCCTCATGGAAATCCTTCAGCGCATCGTCGTAGTTGCCCAGACGCGAGCGGGTGATGGCGCGGTAGGTGTAGGCATTGGTAAAGACGGGATTCTTCTCTATGGCGATCGTAAAGTCGGCATCGGCACCCAGCAGGTCGTCGAGATTGTACTTGGCAATGCCGCGCAGGAAATAGCCCTCATAGGCATCCTCGTCGAAACGCAGCAGCACGTTGAGGGTATTTATGGCGTCCTGATACTTGTTGTCCATCATGAAACGCCGGCCCATGTAGAAGAAATACTCCTTGTTGTATTGGGTGCTGGCACTCCATGCCGCAAATATTACGGCAAGGGTTATGACGGTTCTTATTATCGTGCGTGGTCGCATCACAAGTTCGGATCTCGGTTTCTCCCTCTCTATACACGTTACAAAACGTAACGGCGGGTTATATTATTTTGTCTTCGGCCGGCAAGGATCTCAATGCGCGCTATGATTGTCATTGCGGATCGTATCCGAACCGTTGCAGCTGTCGTTCGTTGTCGCGCCACCCCTCCTGCACCTTGACGAAGAGTTGCAGGAAGACCTTCTTGCCGAGGAACCGCTCCAGATCCTCGCGCGCGGCCTGACCGACACGTTTGAGCTTCTCGCCCTTATGCCCTATGACGATTCCTTTCTGGGAGTTGCGGGCGACGTATATGGTGGCCGAGATGCGGTCTATCGCAGGCTCCTCCTTATAGGAGTCGATCTCGATCTGACAGCAGTACGGTATCTCCTTGTCGTAGGAGAGCATGATCTTCTCGCGTATGATCTCCGAGGCGAAGAATCGCATCGGGCGGTCGGTGAGCGTATCCTTCGGATAGAATGGCTCGCCCTCGGGCAGACGCCGCAGGATGGCCTCCAGCAGCCCCTTCATGTTGAACTTCTCCTTGGCCGATACGGGTACTATCTCGGCGTCGGGCATCTTCTTGTGCCAGCGGTCGACGATGGCCTCGAGCGCCTCGGGTGTCGAGAGGTCTATCTTGTTTATGACCACGATGGCGGGGATGCCGCTGTGGACGATGCGCTCGACGATCTCATCCGAGCGGTCGCTCTGCTCGACGGTGTCGGTGACGTAGAGTATGACGTCGGCATCGTCTACGGCGCCGCGGACGAAGTTCATCATCGACTCTTGGAGTTTGTATGCCGGTTTGAGTATTCCGGGCGTGTCGGAATATACGATCTGGAAATCCTCGCCGTCGACTATGCCCATTATACGGTGGCGTGTGGTCTGCGCCTTCGAGGTTATGATCGAGAGGCGCTCGCCCACAAGCGCATTCATGAGCGTCGACTTGCCGACATTGGGGTTGCCGATGATATTTACGAATCCTGAACGGTGCATCCTTTTTCGGATTATATATTCCTGCAAATATACTTATAAAAAATAACCCTTGCAAACGCAAGGGCTTTCGGGTGTTGTTTTTCTGAGGGGATGTCCAGCCGCGGGCGGCCTTTCCGTATTCGGGCTATTGCCACTCGAAGTAGCGGATACCCTTGCTGGACGTAAAGAATGTGCTTCCGTCGGATCTCTTGAGCGTCATGGTGTTGCAGTCGGGAGCGTTGTCGATGCTGCCCGTAAGTGCAGGGCCTTCTCCCGTGGGAGTCATCCGTATGTCGGGCTTGCGGTAGGTGTAGTCGAAGTCGATTTCGATCTGCTCGAGAATCAGCTCCTTATCCTCTTTTCCGTCGGTGTCGAGCTTGTATGTGGTTGAGATGTAACGGGCATGCGTGGCGTCGCGGAACTCCATCGACGAGACCACGGCCATGTCGGGGTCTTTCAGTTCGAAATGGTCCCATTTGGAACCCTTGAGTGTCTCGGGCATCTTTACCGTCTCGTCCTTTTTGCACGATGTGGCGGCCATTGCGATGCAGGCCGTGCCGCAGAGCAGTGCGGCTCGAATAATAGGTCTCATAATAATGAAAATCAGGTATGTTTTACATGAGACTAACGCCCGCATATATGATTTATTGTATATGGCGATAATATTTGTTCATATTATCTTCTCTGTTGTTCTTTTTATCATGCGTAATGTTCTGTTTGGAAAATACGGGGGGGGTATGCGCGGCCGGTTTGATTGCCGTGGCGGATATATAAAAAATCCCTGCCTTCTGCGTTGAAGGCAGGGATTTCAGCCGTGGAAAATATATTTCCCGAAACCGAGTTTGGGCTGTCACGGCCGTTATCGTCGGAACCCGCGCGGCATCTTGGGCATCTTCATGTTGCCGCCGGCAACCATCTTCATCATCTTGCGCGTCTCCTCGAACTGCTTCATCAGACGGTTTACGTCGGCAACGGTCGTGCCGCTGCCCTTGGCTATGCGCTCGCGGCGGCGGGCGTTGATGATCTCGGGCTTCTCGCGCTCCTCGGGCGTCATCGAGCCGATGATGGCCTCCGTCTGCTTGAAGGCGTCGTCCGGAATGTCCACATTCTTGAGCATCTTGCCCATGCCGGGGATCATCGAGGCTATATCCTTCAGGTTGCCCATCTTCTTGATCTGGTTGATCTGGTCGATGAAGTCGTTGAAGTTGAACTGGTTCTTGACGATCTTCTTCTTCAGGCGGCGTGCGGCCTCCTCGTCATACTGTTCCTGCGCGCGCTCCACGAGCGATACCACATCACCCATGCCGAGAATACGGTCGGCCATACGCTCGGGGTGGAATACCTGCAGGGCATCCATCTTCTCGCCGCTCGAGATGAACTTCAGTGGCTTGTCCACAACCGAACGGATCGAGATGGCGGCACCGCCGCGCGTATCGCCGTCGAGCTTCGTCAGCACCACGCCGTCGAAGTCGAGGCGGTCGTTGAACTCCTTGGCGGTATTGACGGCATCCTGACCGGTCATGGCATCCACGACGAAGAGGGTCTCGCTCGGCTTGACGGCGCTCTTGATGGCCGTAATCTCCTGCATCATGGCCTCGTCGACGGCAAGGCGTCCCGCTGTATCTATTATGACGACGTTGTATGACTTTTCGCGGGCGTAACGTATGGCGTTCTGGGCTATCTGCACGGGATTCATATTGCCATCCTCGGTGTATACCTCCACGCCGATCTGCTGCCCGAGCACCTTGAGCTGGTCGATTGCGGCGGGGCGGTAGACGTCGCCTGCAACGAGCAGCACGTGGCGGCCGCGCTTGTTTTTGAGCATCGATGCCAGCTTGCCCGAGAATGTGGTCTTACCCGAACCCTGAAGACCGGCGATGAGAATCACGGCGGGCGTGCCTTCGAGACGTATGTCGGTGGCAGTGCCTCCCATGAGCTGCGCCAGCTCGTCACGCACGATCTTGGTCATCATCTGACCGGGCTTGACGGCCGTCAGCACGTTCTGTCCCAATGCCTTCTGCTTCACCTCGTCGGTGAAGGTCTTGGCCACCTTGTAGTTGACGTCGGCGTCGATAAGCGCACGGCGTATCTCCTTGAGCGTCTCGGCTATGTTGATCTCTGTGATGCGGCCCTCGCCCTTGAGTATCTTGAAGGAACGCTCTAATTTGTCGGTTAAGTTCTCGAACATCGTTGTCTCTTCGTGTAAATAACGTGTAAATCAATTCTCGGCGCGAGCCCTCATGGCGTTACGCACGGACGGTGACCGGGGCCTTGCAAGGCTTGGTATGCATTTGGCAATGCTCCTCTGCCGTGAATCGGATGCAAAGATATAAAAACTTCCGGATTAATCGGCGATAATGTGTTATCTTTGTCGGGCTTGCGGCACCGTGCGGCCGCCGCAGCCGCCGACGCATGTCGGGGTACACAATTTGCAACGGACAGGATATGTATTTTACGGGACTTGTAATCGGCATCGCGACATTCCTTATTATAGGAATCTTCCACCCTCTGGTAATCAAGGGTGAATACTATTTCGGCGTGCGTATATGGTGGGTCTTCGCCATCTCGGGCGTGGCTGCCGTAACGGCATCGCTGCTTACGGAAAATATCCTCATATCGACGCTGTTGGCAGTGTGGGGCGCCTCGTCGTTCTGGAGCATAGGCGAACTTTTCGAGCAGCGCAAGCGTGTGGCCAAGGGGTGGTTCCCCAAACGCGAAACGAAGGGTGTCTGCAACGAAAAGTGCGTCAGCAAGGGGTGCGGCGACGATAATGGAAAATAATATCAGCGGAGAGGATCGTCTCCGCTGATAAGTCTGCTGCCGCGCGTGTGCGTGGTGCCTTTGCGGCTATTTTCCGGCCTTGGCGGCATATTTCTCGAAGAGTTTTTCGGGCTCGTCGGTTGTGATGTAGTCGAAATCCCTTTCGATGAACCAATCCATACGCTCTTCGTCGTTGACGATCCATGCGTTGAGGTGCACGCCCTGCCTGCGCAGTGCATCGACCCATTCGGGGTGAGCCAGATAGTGGCGGTCTTCATAATCTATGTACTTTATGCCGCGGCGTTTGACCGTGTCGGGATTCATCTCCGGCACTTCGTCGCGCCAGCGTCCGAGGTATGCTACCGGAAGATCGGTGACACGCCGCAGGGCATCTATGGCGGGCAGGTAGCCTGCCAGATACTCCACCCACTCATCGGCTCCCATCTGCTTGACAAGTTTGTCGGCGGCCAGCGCTATGTCGGTGGCGCGTGCGGCCTCGCGCGGAGTCTTTATGTCGATTATGAGCTTTGTGCCGTGCTGTTTCATGGCGCGTGCTATGTATTGACGCAGCGTGGGGATGGTCTCGCCGTTCTTGAGCGGTACCTTGGCCAGTTCGGCATACGGGGTTGCCTCGATAAGCATGCCGCCGTGTTTCAGATCGTGGTACACGACCAGCGAGTCGTCGGATGTGAGGTGTACGTCGCACTCCGAACCGTGGCATCCCATCTCGGCTGCCGCACGGAACGAGGCGAGCGAGTTCTGCGGGTGTCCCGTATTCTTCCATGCGCCGCGGTGGGCGATGATACGGTTGTCGTTGAAGCCGGTGGTCTGTGCCGATGCCGCCGTGACGATGAGCAGGGCGGCCAGAAGTGTAGATATTCTTTTCATTTGCAGGTTAATGTAGTTTCGTGTGGTTGCGGGATCATTTTGGCTCGTGCAGTTTCGGATTCTGCATGTGGCGCGTGCCGTCGCGCGAGGTCTTCTTGGCAAATGAGGCCTCGATGGCCGCGGTGAGATCCACGCCCGTCTGGTTGGCCAGACATGTGACGACCCATATTATGTCGGCCATCTCCTCGGCCATACGCTCCTCGGAGCACTCCTCGCCGCTTTTGGCCGACTGGTCGCCGTAGCGGCGGGCCATGATGCGCGCCAACTCTCCGACCTCCTCGGTCAGGACGGCCATATTGGTCAGTTCGCTGAAATATCGCACGCCATAGGTCTTGATCCATTCGTCAACGCGTTGTTGCAGTTCGCCTATCTCCATCGTAAATCCTTTTTTGCAGCCTCTTGAGTCTTTATATGTTTGCCGTTCCGCCACGATTTGTGTGAGCGTGATACAGGTGCCTACAAAGATAGTATTTTTATGCGGAGCAGGGACAGTGAGGAAGACTATTTGTTGCGCGATATGGCATTTGTAGGCCCGAATATGGTACGAAAAGGCTCCGATACGGCAAAAATTCGTATCTTTGGATATGGCGTAACACAAATTTTCCATGTAGCGGCTGGCCGCTGCGCATGTCCGGTGTCGTATGAGTCGTATGAAGGGAATCGTAATATCGTTATTGATGACGCTCTGCTGTGTCGCCGCCGCGGCACAGGAGGAGGGCGAGGACTACTACCTCTATAAGCTGGAAGATCAGGAGGCCGTGGCGCAACGTCGTATCGAGACCGATACGATGCTCTTCTACCGTGCCGTACAGCGTGGCGACGACCTGTTCGGGCGCGTGTCGGAATATTCGTTCTTCCATGTCGACTACTCGCGCCGCGGAGTATATTATGCCGACCGCCCGGCTACGGTGGACGGCATCGGGATGCGTCGTGCGAATATTTCGGTCGTACGCCGCCTCGGGCTGTCGGAACATGCACGTGCGGGCCTTTCCGGAGATATGGCGGCTGCAGGCGGTATGGTCGGATCGGACGAGTTCTCTACGTCGGAAGGCGTGCTGCTGGGTGGCGGAAACGTGGGCGTGTTCTTCTCCGGCCGCGGGTATCTGGGTGGCGGGCGTGCTGCCTTGTCGATGCTCATGCGCCGAGGGTGGAGCATGTCGCTCTATATGGCGGGACGCGGCGGCGACGACCTATATGTCGACGGAGTATATACTTCGACGGCGGATATGGGGTTGCGCCTTACGAAGGAACTCGAGTCGGGCGGTACGTGGGCTGTTGTGGCCGCTGCAACTGTCTCGGAGCGAGGTTTGCGTTCGGGCTCTACGGAGGAGGCCTTCACGCTTACGGGCAACCGTCTCTATAATCCGGCGTGGGGCGTTCAGCAGGGACGCCGACGCAGCGGGCGCGTGCGGCGCGAGGCCGTCCCGTTCGTCATGACATCATATACCTCCTCGCCGTGGGAGCGGACGCGGTTGCGCATATCGGCAGGCGGCGACTGGGGCGAGCGGCAATATGGGACGTTGGGGTGGTACGACGCCGCGACACCCATGCCCGACAACTACCGTAATCTGCCGAGTTATTTTTCTTCACCGGATGCTGCCGCCGCGGTGGCCGAGGCGTGGCGGAATAATGACGGGCGATATACGCAGATCAATTGGGCGGAGCTGTACGCCGAGAATGCCATGTCGCCGCGCGGTGCCGTATATGCCTTTGACGACCGCGTGGAGCGTATTGCGCGGGGTGAAGTGTCGCTTCAGCTGGAGTATGACGCCGGTGGCGGGTTGACTGTTGGCTGCGGCATAAGGGGGCGTTACGACAACGTGCGGCGCTACAAACGCATGCGCGACCTTCTCGGGGCGGCTTATCTTGAGGATATAGATTACTTCCTGACCGACGACGACACCTATTCGAACATGCTGCAGAACGATCTGCGCAATCCCGACAGACGTATCGTCGAGGGCGACCGCTTTGCCTACGACTATGCGCTGACGGAGCGTTGGGCAGCCTTGCAGGCTCGTCTGGAGTATCGCAGCGACCGCTGGCTTGCGGAGTTAGGACTTGAGGCGGCGGGCGCGCAGATCTTCCGCCGCGGGTATTACGAGAAGGAGCTTTTCTCCGGCAACCGTTCGTACGGACGCTCCGATGTGAAGACTTTTACGCCATATACGGCTAAGTTTTCGCTCGGTTACTCACTTTCGCCGAGGCATTACCTCTCGCTGGCGATGATGTCGGCGGCGGTTGCGCCCGATGCCGACGATATGTTTCTCAATGCGCAATACAATAACCGTATGGTTGACAATCCAGTACTCGAAAAACGCTATGCTGCGGAGGCTGCGTATCGTTTCACCTCGGCTGCGGCGGATGTCTCGTTGACGCTGTTCGCATCGCGTACGCGCGACGGGCGGCGCACGTTGCGTGCATACGATGATCTGTCGTATCTATATTGCGACGTCGACATTACCGGTATCGGTATTCTGCGCTACGGCGTGGAGGCTGCGGCCGAGGTGCGTTTCACGGAGCGTCTGCGCGGAGCCTTCGGCTTGACGGCGGCGCGTTACCGTTATGCCGACAACCCGTCGGTGTCGCACTATTCGGACAGGGACAATGCCGAGGTGAGCATCGGCTCCGAGAGCTATATGGGTGACTGTGTCGTTGGAGGGGCGCCGCAGCTGTGCGCCACGGCCGAACTGACATATCTCGACTATCGCGGCTGGGCCGTCTCGTGCGGTGCGCATGCTGCTGCGGCGCGGTATGTAGATCCGTCGTTCGTGCGGCGTACGGAGCGTGTGGCCCGTCAGGCTTCGGTGTCGGAGGAGATCTTCGACGAGTTCATGTCGCAGCGGCGGCTGAACGATGCCATGACGGTCGACGCCTCGGTCTCAAAGTGGTTCTATACGCATCGCGGAAGGGTTGTGGTGACACTCTCGGTGCGCAATCTGCTGGGCAGCCGCGATACGGTCTACGGCGGGTATGAGTCCTCGCGGCTGAGACGTTATACGGCCGGTTCGCAAAATGTTTACAGACCTCTGCCCGATATAATAACATATTCCTATCCCAGAACATATTATTGCGTAGTGTCATGGAAATTCTGAGTGCCGTTATTTGAAAAACCGCATGCTCGTTTTGCTTATGTCGAAAAAATGTTTATATTTGTAGGACTGGACAAGTTAATTTAAGGAGTATGATTATTGGTGTTCCTAAGGAGATCAAGAACAACGAGAATCGAGTTGCTCTTACGCCGGCCGGCGCCCACGAACTTGCGGCGCGCGGACACACGGTCTACGTGCAGGCTTCGGCCGGAGAAAACAGCGGTTTTTCAGATGAGGATTACGTCGCTGCCGGTGCTAAGATTCTTCCCTCGATCGAGCAGGTATATGCTGCGGCCGAGATGATCATGAAGGTAAAGGAGCCGATCGAGCCCGAGTATTCGCTCGTACGCCAAGGTCAGTTGCTCTTCACTTATTTCCATTTTGCAAGTTGTGAACCCCTGACGCGTGCCATGATCGATTCGGGCGCCATCTGTTGCGCCTACGAGACCGTTGCGCGCGACGACGGTACGCTTCCGCTGCTTGTTCCCATGTCGGAGGTTGCGGGACGTATGGCCGTGCAGGAGGGTGCCTACTATCTGGAGCGTCCGCGCGGCGGCCGCGGTATACTTCTGGGCGGCGTCCCGGGCGTCAAGCCGGCGAAGGTGCTGGTTATAGGAGGCGGTGTCGTCGGTACGGCTGCGGCCCGCGTGGCGGCAGGCATGGGTGCCGATGTGACGATATGCGATATCTCGCTGCCGCGTCTGGCATATTTGGCGGATGTGATGCCGGCGAACGTACATACGCTCATGTCGAACAAGTACAATCTCAGTGAGGAGGTTCGTACGGCCGATCTGGTCATAGGATCGGTCCTCATACCCGGAGCTTCGGCTCCCAAGCTGGTTACGGCGGAGATGGTGCGCACGATGAAACGCGGCGCGGTCATTGTCGACGTGGCCATAGATCAGGGCGGATGTTGTGAAACGTCGCACCCGACCACACACGAGAATCCTACATATTACGTCGACGGCGTGCTTCACTACGCCGTGGCGAACATACCGGGTGCCGTGCCGTGTACGTCGACGGCGGCGCTTACGAACGCCACGCTGCCCTATGCCGTGCAGCTGGCCGACAAGGGTTGGAAGAGAGCATGCCGTGAGAGCATGGAGCTATATCGTGGCCTGAACGTTGTCGAAGGCAAGGTTACATACCGCGGCGTCGCCGAGGCATGGGGTCTGCCTTACGAGCCGGTCGGGTTGTGATATGTTTTTTGTATTTGGTTACTTTTGCAACGGAGCGCGTGTCGCTCCGTTTTTTTTGCGGCGTAAAGTGCCCGATTTGGTCGTTTGACGCGAAGAAGTTATCTTTGTGGTCCGATCGTTGCGTGAAGGTGTACGGTCGGAATCCTATTAAACACAAGATTATGGCAGGATCGAATTTTGTCGATTACGTGAAGATATTTGCCCGTTCGGGCCACGGCGGGGCCGGCTCGTGCCACTTCCGGCGTGAGAAGTTCGTCGCCTTCGGCGGCCCCGACGGCGGCGACGGCGGCAAGGGCGGCAGCATAGTGCTTCAGGGCGACCGTCAGTATTGGACGCTCATACACCTCAAATACCAGCGTCACCAGTTTGCCGAGGATGGCGAATGCGGCCACGGCGCACGCTCTACGGGAAAGGATGCACGCGATATAGTCATTCCGGTGCCGCTGGGTACGGTTGCGCGCCGTGTCGTGGAGCATGAGGATGGTACGGTCACGAACGAGTATGTCGGCGAGGTGACCGAGGATGGCGAGCGTCTGGTTCTGCTCAAGGGCGGCCGTGGAGGTCTGGGCAACTGGCACTTCAAGAGCGCGACGAATCAGGCGCCGCGTTACGCCCAACCGGGCGAGGAGGGTGACGAGGGTGCCTTTATCCTTGAATTGAAGGTGTTGGCCGACGTGGGCCTTGTCGGGTTCCCGAATGCCGGAAAGAGTACGCTGCTGTCGGTGGTGTCGGCCGCCAAACCTAAGATTGCCGACTATGCCTTCACTACGCTCGAACCCAATCTGGGCATTGTCGAGGTGCGGGACCACAAGTCGTTCGTCATGGCCGATATCCCGGGTATCATTGAGGGGGCGCATGAGGGACGCGGCCTCGGAACACGTTTCCTGCGGCACATCGAGCGTAATTCGGTGCTGCTGTTCATGGTTCCGGCCGACAGCGACGACGTGGCGCGCGACTACGAGGTGTTGTTGGGCGAACTTACGCAGTATAACCCCGAACTGTTGGACAAACAGCGTCTGCTGGCCGTTACGAAGTGCGATATGCTGGATGAGGATTTGATGCGCCAGATGCAGCCTCACCTGCCGGAAGGTATCCCTACGATATTCATTTCCTCGGTTACGGGACTCAATATCTCCCGTCTGAAGGATATGCTTTGGGAGGCGTTGCAGAAGTAGGGCCTCAAGGTTGGGGCATGGCACCGTCGGATGGGAAAAGTATCTGATGGTTGGTTATGCGCAGCGAGTATTCGCCGTTGAAGTATTCCAATATTCCCCGCAGGGTTCCGTATCCTGCGGGGATTTTTTCGTCGCGGTATTCGCATTGGGATATTGTGCGTACAGCCATAGTTCTGCCCGCACGGTCGGTTGCGGTACGCTCGGTGTCGATGTGGTCGCCCGTTGCCGGGTCGGTGTCGCACCACGCAAGGCCCGCCTCGCTGCCGAATGTCACGTCGTCGATCTGCACCAACGAGCCGACAAGCTCGGGTCTTGCCTCGGGAATGGTTATGTGTACGGGATCTACGGCCTGTGCCGATGCGGTATCCAGAAGAAAGTAGCGTGCAAAATCGCTTTCTGAAATGCGGTCGACCGTATATTGTGCCGTAGGTGCGGCGCCGAGCATCACGCGGCCGCCGTAGTCGCCGAGTGCCAGCGAGGAGCAGTGTACGGTCAGACGTGCGGCTATGGGGAATGTCTCGGCCGTGCGGCGTGAGTCTACGGCGATCTCGATGCCGCCCGAGTCGTCACACAGAACTATCGTGCGGGAGTATTCGCCATAGAGGTCGTTGGCCGCGATGTGCCCCGTTATGGCTATGTCGTCGGTTATGACAACCGACTCGGATGTGCACAACGTCTTTAGGTGGGCGATCGAGACCGTGCCGCGCGGGTCGTCGTCGTAGTCGGGGACTGACTTTGTGCAGGCGCAGCATGCAAGGGCCATTACGGCCGCTGCGATTTCAGTCAAGAGGCGTACAGTCGGTCTCATCGCGCATCTTTATCATGAAATACTCCCCGCCGCCGATCTTGCCGCGTTGCAGGATACCTTTTATGGCGACATTGCCGGAGGGGACGGCATGCGAAGCGTAGTCGGCATAGTCGGATGTGTAGACGGCAATGACATTGCCCGCAGCGTCGGCAAAGAAGTTGTAGCCGTGCCACGTGCCGTCGGGGTTTGCCTCCCACGTATCGTGGAATAGATCCGAGGTTACGCATCTCAGGCCGCCTGCCGTAACCAGACATCCGCACATGTCGGTGTGCATCTCTTCGATTGTGACGGGCCGTGGCGCAACCTCATGCCGTATGTCGCTGCGCATGACGTGGCGGTCGATGACGGCACGGGCCGAGAAGTATGCCGTGGGGTAGTAGCCGTATGATTCGGGCGCCAGACCTATCTGCATGACGCCGTAATGTTCGCCCGCGGCGCACCCGCTCAGCGATACGGTGATGTAATAACCTTCGGGGTAGATGTTGTGCAGGCCCGTAATGCCGGCCATGATCTCGGCGCCGCCCGAGGCATCCTCGATGGTGAATGTCTTGTAGAAATTGGATGCGGCGTCGCTCGATGTAACGTATCCTCCGACGACGATCTGCTCGTCTATCTCGAGCGTCGTGTCGCGGCACAGATCGTGAAGGTCGGCCAAGGACATAGTGACGGCTGCAGGAGGTGCAGGGGTGGGAGTCGGCTCGTCGAACTTGCGGCACCCGACAATGGCGGCTGCAGTTAAGGCGGCCGTAATGCATAGCAGGGCACGCCATTTGACCGTATGTGTGATTGAGACCCGCATGTGAACAAAGATAGCGGTTTTTCGGGAAAAATGTGTACTTTTGTGTTCCATAGAGATATTATCGCCATGTTGAAGCTTTTGATACAAGCGCAGGCCGAGGAGCCTATCGAGAATCTGATCGTTCCGGACAGCGTGCAGAAGGCACGTTTTGTCGAGATGGTGAAGAATCTGGCCGATCTGGATGCTCAGTCCATTGTGCATGACATCGTTTCTTGGCTGGTGTGGACCGCAATCAAGGTTTGCATCGCTCTGGCCATATATTATGTGGGTCGTTGGCTGCTGGGACGTGTGGTGAGGATGTTCGACCGCATAATGACGCGCCGCGGAACCGAGATATCGCTTCACAGCTTCCTGCTGACGTTGATACGCACGTGCGGATATATCATCCTTATTGTAGTGATAGTGTCGGTGCTGGGCGTGGACTCGGCCTCGTTCGTGGCCATATTGGCATCGATGGGTCTTGCCATAGGCATGGCCTTGAGCGGCACGTTGCAGAACTTCGCCGGCGGCGTTATGATCCTCGTGCTGCGGCCATACAAGGTTGGCGACTATATCGAGGCGCAGGGAGTGAAGGGAACAGTACAGGCAATACGCCTCTTTACCACGACCGTCACGACTACCGACAAACAGACAATATACATCCCAAACAATACCATCTCGACATCAATCATAAACAACTACTCGGCAGCCGACAAGCGCCGATGCAGCTGGAAGATATCCGTTGCCTACGGGGACGACTACGATATGATCCGCGAGGCGATGATGCGCATCATGCGGCGTGACAAACGCGTACTGGATGATCCCGCGATGTATGTGCGCATCGACAACTTGGGCGACAGCGCCGTTGTGATCGAGGCGCGTGCGTGGGTGCTCAATGCCGACTATTGGGATGTACTGGACAGCGTGATGGAGGCTTTCTACAAGGAACTGCCCGATCATGGGGCGCACTTCCCCTTCCCGCAGCTCGATGTGCATCTGTCGAAGGAGGATTGAACGGAAAAGATTTTGTTTTAATGCATATAATTCATCTAAAACTTCAAAATTATGGAATTTAAGGATATTCTGGCCATATCGGGTATGCCGGGCCTCTACAAGTATGTGGCGCAGTCTACGCGCGGCATAATCGTCGAGTCGCTTTCGGACGGCAAGCGTCTGAATGCCTCGGGTTCGGCTCGCGTGAGCGCACTGTCGGACATATCGATGTTCACCGAGGGTGAGGACATACCTCTGGCCGAGGTCTTTACACGTATGTATGCCCATACGGGCGGTAAGGAGGGGCTTTCGCACAAGGAGTCGCCCGAGCGTATAAAGGCATATTTTGCCGAGATCGTGCCCGACTACGACCGTGACCGCGTACATGTATCGGATATGAAGAAGGCACTGTCGTGGTTCAATATTCTCGTTGGGGCAGGCTTTACGGAGTTCAAGGTTGCGGATGACAACGCCGCCGGGCAGGAGCCGGGTGAGACGAAGGCCGAATAAGATCCATTATGTGGAATGTATGCGCCCGCCATTGCTTGGCGGGCGTTTTTTGTGTTGACACCAAAAGCGGTAGGCGGAGTTTTTAGATAAAAGACCGTAATTATATGATTCCGGTTTTGTGTCGCTGTCGTTTTGTTGCGGCACAGGAAAGCCGTTGGCTCAGCATTTAGGCTGAGCCGTATTGTTAATGCTTCGTTTGGAGTAGACGGTTTGCCGTGTATCCGCCTTTGAAGCGGATACATTTTTTATTCGAGACCGCATGGCATAGCATCCTCGACATAAAATGAAAATTGGCAGGATATATGCCTGCCAATTCCCGTTCTTATAAATAGATGTTTCAGGTACGATTTTGCAGCCTGCTTACGAATAATCCCCATAAAGATTATTTTTCGGGCCGATACTCCCACAGCACCTTGCCGTAGTCGTATACGAACGATACGTCGTGGAAGGCATCCACATAGTCGGCATCGAGATATATGGCATAGGCCGTGATGTTCCTTATGCCAAGGCGTGCGTATGTGGCAATATCCGAACGGAATACGTCACCGTGCCATGTCAGCTGTCTGGCCGGTTTCTTCCAGTCGCTCACAAGCGATATGTCCATCCAATACTCCAGCACCTGTGCCGTTTCGGCGGGGAAGACCTTAAGGTTGGCCTCCAGAGCATCCAGATACTCTCCGTGTGTGATCTGCATGCCGGCACGTTGGGCCTCGCGTTCGTCGAGCGGCCGCTCCCATGTGCGGAAGAAGGGCGCGAACTCGAGAAATACACCTTCGGCGGGCTTGACCTTGGTAGGGGGCACGAGCGTATTCTGATACGACAAGTGTGCCAGCATGGCCTTGTCATCAACCTCGCGCAGCGCCTCGATTATACGGTTCTCGATCAGAAGGGCCTGATCGCTGTCGTTCAGATCGCGGCACTTGTCGCAGAAACACTTGTTGCCGCCGTCATCGAGCCAGAAATAATATTTGTGATTTGTCGGGGGATATTTCTCGGCGCGGGCCTTGGCGTTGCGGGCGATTATCTCCAGCGCCTCCTGCGACGAAGGGCAGCAGTTGTAGTCGTTCACGCGGTTTCCCTGCTCGTCCATACGGAAATATTCCGGATGCTCGTCATATATCGCACGCGGCAGGAGCTCGGCCATGGCGTGCTCCTGAAACTCAATAGCTATGCCTTTCTCGGCGCAGCGGTCAATGAAATCACGGTATTCGGGTGTCTGTTTTGTCGCCTCGCTGCAATATATGCTGAGGGTATTTACATGGGCGCTGTCGGCCATGGCCACCCAGTCGAGGCGATCGGGAGCCTTGACGTCATCCCATGAGAGGACTATTCCGCGTGTGGTGAAAAAGGGTTCGTCGTAACGGTTGCCGCAGCACCCGACTGCCGTCATGGCGGCCAGAACGACGATGCCGATGCGCATAAGCATAAGGTTCTTCATAAGGGTAGTGTTTTAGGGTTGTACGAGAACAAATTTACGGATTTTTTTATTTTTTCAAAATCTGAATATATACGTTGGCAGGACGGATGCTATGCTGTGCCTGCAAAACAAAAGCGGGAACGTTCCATCGGAATGCTCCCGCTCTGTGATGTAGGCAATCGCTTATTTGTAGAATATCGAGCTTATCTCCTTGTAGTTGTGCACGCGCTCGATGACGTTGGCGAAGATGTCGGCAACGGTCAGTACGGTGAACTTGTGCAGATCCTTTTCGGGATTGAGGGGGATTGTATCCGTAACGATCACCTCCTGCAGCTGGCTCTCGTTTATGCGCTCGTAAGCAACTCCCGAGAGTACGGGGTGGGTGATGACGGCGCGCACGCTCTTGGCACCCTTCTCCATGAGCATGTTGGCGGCCATGCAGATGGTGCCGGCCGTGTCGATCATGTCATCCACGATGATGATGTTTCGGCCCTCGACTTCGCCTATGGCGGTCATGCTGCCCACGACGTTGGCCTTGGCGCGCTCCTTGTGCGAGATGATGATGGGGGTGTGCAGGTGCTTGGCGTAGGCGTTGGCACGCTTTGCACCGCCCATGTCGGGTGCCGCGATCGAGAGATCCTCGATGTTGAGGCTCTGGATGTAGGGCACGAATATGCCGCTGGCGTAGAGGGCATCGACGGGTACGTCGAAGAAACCCTGTATCTGGTCGGCGTGCAGGTCCATCGTCATGATGCGGTCAACGCCCGCTGCGACCAACAGATTGGCTACGAGCTTGGCGCCTATGGGTACGCGGGGACGGTCCTTGCGGTCCTGACGGGCCCAACCGAAGTACGGCATTACGGCGATGACCTTGTATGCCGAGGCGCGGCGTGCTGCGTCGATCATCATGAGCAGCTCCATCAGGTTGTCCGACGAGGGGAACGTCGACTGTATGATGAATACAGTGCATCCGCGGATCGACTCATTGTAATAGGGCTGGAATTCGCCGTCGCTGAACTGAAGGACCTCGGAATCACCGAGCGTCGTGCCGTAGCTCGCAACTATCTTTTCGGCCAGATAGCGGGAACTGCGTCCCGAGAAGAATTTGATCTTGTGAATTGGCATTTTTGTAAAAATATGTTACAAATATAATACACACAACAATATGCCCGATATCCGCAGACATCCGACTTGTCAACTATTTATAAACAATCCTCTATATATTGGAGGATTTGGTCGCGTCCGGCGCCCGTCGCGCTCGACGACAGGAACATCGGCGGAAGCTCTTCCCACTGCTGCGAAAGCTCACGCTTGTATGCCTCGACGTTGCGCGAGGTCTGCGTGGCGGAGAGCTTGTCGCATTTGGTGAATATGATGCCGAATGGCACGCCGTTCTGTCCGAGCATCTCGATGAAGCGCAGGTCGATCTTCTGCGGCTCGAGGCGGCTGTCGACAAGTACGAAGAGGTAGTGCATGCGCTCGCACTTCAATACATAATCGAGGATTATGCGGGCGAAGTCGCCGCGCTGAGTCCTCGAGACGCGTGCGTAGCCGTAACCGGGCAGGTCGACCAGATACCATGACCCGTTGATGAGGAAGTGGTTTATGAGCCGTGTTTTGCCGGGTGTCGCCGAGACCTTTGCGAGGCCCTTGACTCCGGTCAACATGTTTATGAGCGACGATTTCCCCACATTGCTGCGGCCGATGAAGGCTATGTCGCGCATGGCGTCGCGCGGCACCTGCGTGACCTTCTCGGAACTGCATACGAATTGGGCTCTGGTGATCTGCATCTTTGGAGTGGAACCCCTGTGGGGCTCTTCACGCCGCAAAAATACGAAAAAATCGCAATTACAAAAAACAATCCTTCATGAGACGGGCCTTTATGCGGAAAGAGCGTGTGCGTAAGGGTTGTGCGTGTGGTTTTTTTGGGCGAAACGGTAGGCTGTTTACGAAAAAATAACTATATTTGTAAGTTAAACGTATCATCGGCGCACGTGCCGTCTGCGGTGTGTTTGAACTCCGGGTAAAATGGAACCCGAGACGGCGGGGCAATCACGGGGCAGATCGTGTCCTGCGCCCGCAAACAGTCGCGATGCGTTGGCTGACAATCAACATAATATGCTGATCGGATTATGGATAGAGGCAACAATGTGGTCGAACTTCGCAATGTAGCGATATATCACGGCGACGACACGTCGCGCCGCGGCGCAGGCGCCGAAGGCGAACTTGTTCTCTCGGATGTCAATCTGTCGGTGGCGGCAGGCGAAACCGTATATTTTATCGGCCGTGTGGGCAGCGGCAAGAGTACGCTGCTCAAGACCATGTATGCCGAGGTGCCGCTGCTTGAGGGCGAGGGACGTGTGGTCGGAATGGATCTGCGGCGTCTGCGTCGCAGTGACATACCGTATCTGCGGCGCCGTATGGGTATAGTCTTTCAGGATTACCAGCTTCTGGATGACCGTAACGTATTCTTTAACCTCTATGACGTGATGAAGGCTACGGGGTGGCGGCGCGAGGCTGAGATACGCCGCCGCATAGACGAGGTGCTGACGCTTGTCGGGCTTGACAACAAGGCCTACAAGATGCCGCACGAGCTCTCGGGCGGCGAGCAGCAGCGTCTCACGATAGCACGCGCTCTGCTCAATGCGCCGCGTCTGCTGCTGGCAGACGAGCCTACGGGCAATCTCGATCCCGTCACGGCGGACGGTATCATGCGGCTGTTCCATGAGATTGCCGAGTCGGGCTGTGCCGTGATCATGTCGACGCACAACACTGCGCTCATAGAGCAGTTCCCAGCCCGCACGATCCTGTTCTCTAAGGGGCGTATCAAGGAGATAGATCTCGAACGGAGCCTCGAGGCGGATCGGTCGCATGATGTGCGGTAAAGGGGGCGCGCAGGGATGAGAGATAAGGTGCGCGAGGTTTGGAAAAACCGATAAAAAGCCGTATTTTTGTATGCTTTAAGCAAAGAATCGAAAATCAAAATATATGACTACTGAACAAGAGAATTTCAAGAAGCAGGAAGAGGAGTACTCGGCGTCCAACATTCAGGTGCTCGAGGGCCTCGAGGCCGTGCGCAAGCGTCCTGCCATGTACATTGGCGACATTGGCGAGAAGGGTCTCCACCATCTGGTATACGAGGTGGTCGATAACTCCATAGACGAGGCGCTGGCCGGATACTGCTCACATATCGAGGTAACCATCAATGCGGACAACTCGATCACGGTCAAGGATGACGGTCGAGGCATTCCGGTCGACTTCCACGAGAAGGAGGGCAAGTCGGCACTCGAGGTGGTGCTTACGGTGCTGCACGCGGGAGGTAAGTTCGACAAGGGCAGCTACAAGGTCTCGGGAGGTCTGCACGGTGTGGGTGTATCGTGCGTCAACGCCCTCTCTACCGAGCTTATAGCAGAGATTCACCGCGGAGGCAAGATATACAAGCAGCGTTACAGCAAGGGAACTCCCATGACGGAACTGCAGATTGTGGGTGAGTGCGACGACCGTGGTACTACTGTCACGTTCAAGCCCGACGGCTCGATCTTCACGCATACGACCGAATACAAATACGACATTCTGGCAAACCGTCTGCGTGAGCTGGCCTTCCTGAACAAGGGCATACACCTCACGTTGACCGACATGCGTACGACGGACGATGAGGGCAACCACCCGAGCGAGCATTTCTACTCGGAGGAGGGCCTCAAGGAGTTCGTCAAGTATCTCGACGCTACGCGCGGTACGCCGATCATCGAGTCGATCATCTATATCGACACCGAGAAGAACGGTGTTCCGGTCGAGGTGGCCATGCAGTATAACGACTCATATTCGGAGAACGTACATTCATACGTAAACAATATCAACACTATCGAGGGCGGTACCCACCTTACGGGATTCCGTACGGCGCTGACGCGTACGCTCAAGAAGTACGCCGACGAGTCGGGCATGCTCTCGAAACTCAAGTTTGACATCAACGGCGACGACTTCCGCGAGGGTCTTACAGCGGTCATCTCGGTCAAGGTAGCCGAGCCCCAGTTCGAGGGCCAGACCAAGACCAAGTTGGGTAACGACGAGGTGAGCGTAGCGGTCAATCAGGCCGTATCGGCGGCTTTGGCCAACTATCTGGAGGAGCACCCGAAGGATGCCAAGGCCATCGTGCAGAAGGTGATCCTTGCCGCCACGGCGCGTCATGCGGCGCGTCATGCGCGTGAGGCCGTGCAGCGCAAGACGGTATTGTCGGGGGCAGGTCTTCCGGGCAAGCTGGCCGACTGTTCGAGCCGCGACCGCTCGATTGCCGAGATATTCTTCGTCGAGGGAGATTCGGCAGGCGGTACGGCAAAGCAGGGCCGTGACCGTAATTTCCAAGCCATCATGCCTCTGCGTGGTAAGATCCTGAATATCGAGAAGGCGCAGGAGCACAAGATGTGGGAGAACGAGGAGATCAAGAACATGTTTACGGCACTGGGTGTGAGCATCGGCACCGAGGAGGACAGCAAGGCGCTCAATATGGAGAAGCTGCGTTACGACAAGATCATCATCATGACCGATGCCGATGTCGACGGTTCGCATATAGCCACGCTGATGCTGACGTTCTTCTTCCGCAAGATGAAGGAACTCATCGAGAACGGACACGTATATATCGCCACGCCGCCTCTGTTCCTTGTCAAGAAGGGCAACCGCGAGCGCTACTGCTGGACGGAGCAGGAGCGTGACGCCATCACCGAGGAGTTCGGCGTAAAGGGCGTGCACGTGCAGCGATACAAAGGTCTGGGTGAGATGAATGCCCACCAGCTGTGGGAGACGACTATGAATCCCGATACGCGCATCTTGCGTCAGGTGAATATCGAGAATGCGGCCGAGGCCGACCGTATATTCTCGATGCTCATGGGAGACGATGTGCCGCCCCGCCGCGAGTTCATCGAGAAGAACGCCCACTACGCAAACATCGACGCATAATTGCGGACATATACCGGGGGATCGGCCGCCGACGGAGGCGGAGCGATCCTCCGTTTTTTAATCATAAACCTTCAACGTCATGAAAGTTACGGTAATAGGTGTAGCCGGCGGTACAGGTTCCGGCAAGAGTACTCTGGTCAAACGTCTTCAGGAGGCCTTCGGCGAGAACGATGTGGCCACACTGTGCCACGACTATTACTATAAGGCTCATCCCGAACTGACGTACGAGGAGCGTACGAAACTCAATTACGACCATCCGCAGGCGTTCGACACGGACATGATGGTGGCCCATATTCGGGCGCTGAAGGAGAATGTCCCGATCGAACATCCCGTATATTCGTTCGTAGAGCATGACCGCCTGCCGCAGCGCGTGGCGGTAAAGCCGTCGAAGGTTATCATCGTGGACGGAATATTGATCTTCGAGAACAAGGAGCTGCGCGACATGATGGATATCAAGGTCTTTGTGGATACGGATGCCGACATACGCCTTGCGCGCCGCATCCTGCGTGACGTGTGCGATCGCGGCCGCACGATGCAGTCGGTAATCGACCAGTACATCGAGACGGTGAAGCCCATGCACGAGGAGTTTGTCGAGCCGTCGAAGAAATATGCCGACGTGATCATCCCCGAGGGCGGATTTAACTCCGTGGCCGTGTCGATGCTTATACAGAGCATCCGCTCGCTCATCGACGATAACAAATAACGAAACATGCAGCGCAAGGCAGAGGCCCGTTGGGACTGTTGTTGATTCGGGGTCACGGATGATTACGATATAAACAGAGGCCATCCTTTAAGGGATGGCCTCTGTTATATGTATGGATGAAGGGATTGGCGTCAGTATCACAATCCCGATATCTTCTTTATCTCGTTGAGTTTGTTGAGGGCCTCGATCGGGGTCAGTGAGTTTATATCCAGATCCTTGATCTGGTCGCGTATCTGTATGAGTACGGGATCCTCAAGCTGGAACATCGACAACTGTATGTTCCCCTGCTGCGCCACTTCTGCCACCTTACGTGCCGAGGGTTGGCGGCGCCTGCGCAGAATACGTGTATCACCTCCGGCCGGTGGTGTTGTTGCCGCGGCCTCGGCTGTCGCTTCGGCCACGTCGCAGCTGTATGCCGTCTCGAGGTTGGCGAGAATCTCCGAGGCGCGCTTCACGATGCTTGCCGGCATGCCGGCCATGCGAGCCACATGTATACCGAACGAGTGTTCCGTGCCGCCGCGAACGAGCTTGCGCAGGAAGACTATCGTATTGTCCACCTCGCGGACGCTGACATGGTAGTTCTTAACACGCGGGAAGAGGCTCTCCATTTCGTTAAGTTCATGGTAGTGTGTTGCAAATAGCGTCTTGGCATGGGCGGTGGGGTAGTTGTGTATATACTCGACCATGGCCCACGCTATGGAGATTCCGTCGTATGTGCTGGTGCCGCGGCCGATCTCGTCGAGCAGGATAAGGCTGCGGTCCGAGAGGTTGTTCAGGATGCTTGCCGACTCGAGCATCTCGACCATGAAGGTCGATTCGCCCTGCGATATGTTGTCCGAGGCCCCGACACGTGTGAATATCTTATCCACGATGCCTATGTGCGCCGACTTGGCGGGAACGAATGATCCCATCTGCGCCATGAGTATTATAAGAGCTGTCTGTCGCAGCAGGGCCGACTTACCCGACATGTTGGGACCCGTTATCATCATGATCTGCTGGTCCTCGTCGTTGAGCAGCACGTCATTGGGAATATACTCCTCGCCCACGGGCATCAGTTTCTCGATGACAGGGTGGCGACCCTCGCGTATGTCGATCACCTTGCCCTCGTCCAGCTCGGGACGCACGTAGCGGCACTCCTCGGCCATCGTGGCGAACGACTGCAGGCAGTCGATGCGGGCCACGGCGGCGGCATCGTGCAGAATGACACGCAGGTGTTGCGTTATGAAGCGTATCAGCTCGTCGTATATCTGCTGTTCGAGCTGCAGGATGCGGTCCTGTGCCCCGAGGATCTTCTCCTCATACTCCTTTAGCTCCTCGGTTATGTATCGCTCGGCATTGGTGAGTGTCTGTTTGCGCACCCATGTGGGCGGCACCTTGTCGCGGTGGGTGTTGCGCACCTCGATATAGTATCCGAAGACGTTGTTGTAGCTTATCTTGAGGGGTATGCCTGCCGCTTCACTCTCGCGTTGCTGTATCTGCTGCAGCACATCCTTGCCGTGCAGGGCTATGCGGCGCAGGTCGTCCAGTTCGGGCGATACGCCGTCGGCGATGATTCCGCCCTTCTGTATCTGGTTGTTCTGCGGGTCGGGGTATATCTCGCGCGCAAGGCGGTCACGCACCTCCGTGGCGGGGTCGATCTCGTCGGCTATGGCGTGCAGATCCTCCACGTCGGTGGATTCCAGCAGCGCCTTGAGTGTCTCCACGGCCGTAAGCGACGTTTTGAGTTGTACGAGTTCGCGCGGTGTGACGCGTCCGGCGGCCACACGTGACGATATGCGCTCCAGATCGCCTATCTCCGATATCTCGCGCCGCAGCTCCTGTGCCAGATCCTTGTCCCCGAGCAGGCTCTCGACGACGTTCTGGCGGCGGCGTATGCGCTCGACATCCAGCAGCGGCATGGCTATCCACCTTTTGAGCAGACGGCCGCCCATGGATGTACGCGTGCGGTCCATGACGTCGGCAAAGCTGTGCTTGTCGACGGAGCCGTTCGACGAGAAGAGCTCCAGATTGCGTATCGAGAACTTGTCGAGCCATACATATTCGTTCTGGTCGATGCGCGAGATGGACGATATGTGCGATATCTCCTTATGCTCGGTAAACTCAAGATAATAGAGTATGGCTCCGGCGGCGGCGATGCCCGCCTTGAGCGACTCGACGCCGAAACCCTTGAGCGACTTGGTGCCGAACTGTTTGCACAGTTTGTCGTAGTTGAGATCCGACGAGAAGACCCAGTCGTCGAGACGGTAGGTATAGTATCCGTTTCCGAAAGCCTTGTCGAAGCGCTCGTCGCAGCCGCGCTGGTAAATCACCTCTTTGGGCGAGAGGCTCGACATGAGCTTGTCGACATAGTGGTCGTCACCCTGTGCCATGTAGAACTCTCCGGTCGAGATGTCGAGAAACGCCACGCCCGTGGCCTTGTCGCCGAAGAATACCGATGCCAGAAACGAATTTTCCTTGTTGGGCAGGATATTGTCTCCGAGCACCACGCCCGGTGTTACAAGTTCTATAACGCCGCGCTTGACCAGACCCTTGACAGTCTTGGGATCCTCCAGCTGCTCGCAGATGGCTACGCGCTTGCCCGCCCTGACGAGCTTGGGCAGATAGACGTCGATTGCATGGTATGGGAATCCGGCAAGTTCGACATACGAGGCGGCGCCGTTGGCGCGCCGCGTGAGCGTGATGCCCAGAATCGAACTCGAGGTTATGGCATCCTCGCCGAATGTCTCGTAGAAGTCACCTACGCGGAAGAGCAATATGGCGTCGGGATGCACGGCCTTGATCTTGTAATATTGTTTCATCAAGGGTGTCTCGACGTATTTAGTTTCAGCAGCCATATCAGATTCGTTATCCTGCAAAGATAGCTTATTTTCGGCGACTATTCAAAAAATCGCTCGTCGAAATTGACCAAATAGAGCTTCTCCGTGGCGCGCGTAACGGCCGTATAGAGCCACCGCAGCATGTCGCGCGTCATTGGCTCGTCGCCGAACAGGCAACGGTCGACGAAGACCGCACGCCACTGTCCGCCCTGAGCCTTGTGGCACGTGACGGCGTAGGCGAATTTCACCTGAAGGGCATTGTAGTGCGGGTTCTCGCGTATCTGGCGGAAACGTTTCAGGCGGCTTGCCGTATCCATATAGTCCTTTTCCACCTCGTCGAAGAGCTGCCGGCTCTGCTCGCGCGTGAGCGACGGTGACTCAGACGAGAGGGTGTCGAGCAGGATCTTGCACTCGATCTCCGTGTCGCCATAGTCGCCGAATGAGAGTACGGCGTCGGCGAAGTGGAAGCCGTAGAAATCCTCGAAGCGGCGGATACGCTTGAGCAGCGCAATGTCGCCGTTGGCGATGAAGCTCATGGGCGACTTCTCCATGCGTTCGGTATAATAGTAGTTGTTCTTCACCACCATCAGCCGGTCGCCGCTCTCGATCTGCTCCTCGGCCGAGAGTATGTATCGGCGTATGCCCCCGTTGAAACGGTTGGCACGCTTGTTCGAGCGGGTGATGACGATCGTCTCGTCACGGCCGTAACGGGCGTAGGCATCTTCGAGGCATTCGAGGAACTCGCCGCCGCCGATAGACTCTATGTCGGGGTAATTGAGGTCTATGTGCGGCACCTCCACCTCGCCGCGTTCGAGCATCTGCCGCAGGGCGGTGGCGTTGCGGAGTATTCCCGAGGCGGCATCCTGACGCACTACGTCCGTCATCGACGAATATACTACCTCGCCGTACGAACGCATTGCGGCGGCATCGAGGGCGGGGGAGCGGTCGGCCCCTACGGGCGGAAGCTGCGCGTCGTCTCCCACAAGAATCAGACGGCACTGCCGCCCGCTGCGTACGTATGTTATAAGGTCTTCGAGCAGCGAGCCGCTGCCGAAGATCTGTCCGTCGGGCGTGGAGTCGGAGAGCATCGACGTCTCGTCGACGATGAATACACACCCCTTCTCGCGGTTTATGTCGAGCGAGTATTTCGATTCGTAGTCGGCATTGGTGCGCTGGCGGTAGATGCGTTTGTGTATGGTGTGGGCCTCGGTACCCGAATATTGTGCCAAGACTTTGGCGGCGCGACCCGTAGGCGCCAGCAGCACGCACGGGATATTCATTGCGCGCAGCACCTGCACCAGCGCAGCGATAAGGGTGGTCTTTCCCGTTCCGGCATAACCGTTGAGAATGAAAATAGAGGAGTAATCGGGCGAAGAGAGATACTCCGATAAATTTTCTACAACTTTTTTCTGGCTAACTGTTGCGTCAAAAGAGATTTTTGCGTAAATTTGGCCTGCAATATACGTGTTAAGCATCGGTCTTGAATATTATTGAGCCGCTAAATTTGATACAAACTTAATAACAAATATCAAAAAATGAAAAAGGGAATACAAATCGTACTTGCATTAGTGATCCTCGGTTTGATTTACGTGATCGCCATGGAGATTCACACTCCTCAGGCGTTCAATAAGGAGCTGAAACAGAGGAATGCCGCAGTTATCGAGCGCCTCGAGGATATACGTACCGCCGAGCGCGCTTTCAAGAAGAAGTATCAGTATTTCACCGGCAGTTTCGACACGCTTATCAACTTCGTCCTTAACGACACGCTTGAGATGGAGCGCAAGTTCGTCGACGAGGACGACTCTGTTGCAATGGCTAAGCTGAAGAAGGCCGGCAAGAAGAATATCGAGAAGTTCAATATCGCAGTCATAGACACCATATTCTCGCCTCGCAAGCTCTCGCGCGAGGATATCGAGAATCTGCGTTACATACCTTTCACCAACAACCAGACGCAGTTCCTGCTGGAGGCCGCACGAATCGTGACCGAGTCGAAGGTCGAGATCCCTGTTGTGGAGTGCCGCGCACCCTACAAGATGTACCTCGATACCATAAAGTACCGTCAGGAAGTGATCAACCTCATCGACGATCAGGTCCACAACTTCAACCAGTATGCAGGCCTGAAGTTCGGTTCGCTTGAGGGGGGTAACAACGAGGCCGGTAACTGGGGTGAGTAATCCCTGCGGCTGAAGGCCCGAACAAAATGTCCGCCCCGATATGTGGGCGGACTTTTTTGTGCCTGCTGGGGGGCCTGCCTAAGGGGGAGGTTGTCTAGGGAAATGTTTTCTGTCGCGGCGGCAGTGTCTGCAATGTCTGCTGTGCCTTCTGGCCTTCTGTGTCTGCAATGTCTGCGGTGCCTGTAAAACACACCTTGAGACCTATAACCATATTCAAAAAACCATACACGACAAATGAGAATAATAAGCGGCACGTGCGGTGGCCGGACGATAGTCCCTCCGAAGAACCTCAGGGCACGTCCAACGACCGATTTCGCAAAGGAGAACCTTTTCAACGTATTGGGTAACCTGATCGATTTCGAGGGTATCGATGTGCTCGATCTGTTTGCAGGCACGGGATCCATAAGTTATGAGTTTGCATCACGTGGCGCTGCATCGGTCACTTCGGTGGAGATAAACGCCGTGCATTACGATTTCATTCGGTCGACGGCACGCGCCTATCACCTTGATGCCATCCATGCCGTCAAGGCCAATGTGTTCCTCTATCTGAAGAACTCATCAAAACGCTACGACGTGATCTTCTCGGATGCGCCGTATGATCTTGAGGGGAGTGAGCGTGTGGTGGATATGGTCCTTGGGCGCGAGATGTTGAAAGAGGGCGGTATATTTGTCTTCGAGCACTCGAAGGACAAGAGTTTTGCGGATCATCCGCGTCTTTACGATGTGCGCAATTACGGAAGTGTACATTTTTCGATCTTCCGATAACATTTTTCGCTGTATTTCTATTGCAGTTTTACTATTATATACTATCTTTGCATTCGCAAACCAGAAGAGGTGCGTTAGTTCAGCTGGTTAGAATACGTGCCTGTCACGCACGGGGTCAGGGGTTCGAGTCCCCTACGCACCGCAGAAAAGGAAGCCAAACGGCTTCCTTTTTTCGTATACGTTGCTCCCGTCTGCAACGACAATAGACCTACAAGGGGTGGGGGTAATAAGAGGACGTAGAGACAGAGTATGGGTAGAGGAGGGACAGGCACAGGCGGGCAAGAGAGGCCCTTATAGGAGAGCGGGAACAGAGGGCAGGGGGATATATGTATGATGTAAGATCCTGTAAACAGTAATATCTACAGGCTTTATTATTGTGTATATTTTCCGGAGGACGGAATCCTGCACCTTGCAGGTATGTCAATACAAGAACATCATCCTTTGCACATGAACTGTGCAGGGGATGATGCCTTTTCTGTGTATTGGTCAGTGGAAGATTTGGGGTCAGTTACCCGCAAACCATGTCTTGAAGTCGTTGACACGCAGTTTGCTGACAAGGATCTTCTCCTGAGCGGGAATCTTGAGGTTGATGGCCAGTCGGTTGTTGAACCACAGGTCGATGTCCTGCACGGCGTTGCGTGAGATAAGGTATTGCCTGTTTACGCGGAAGAAGCGTTCGGGATCGAGACTGTCGGCAAGTTCGTCCAACGTATTTGGCAGTACGTAACTCTCATTCGGTCCCACGACAGCTTTGGTGACACCATCTGCGATACAGAAATATTGTATCTGGTCGACCGCCAGCGGCAGCAGTTTGTCGCCCTTGTAGGGAATGAGGAAGTGTGTCTTGTAGTGTCCGTGCTTTTGCAGGGCATTTATCAGCGCCGAGAGGGCGTTGCTCTGGTCGGGCGTATGATGCAGTGTCTTGAGCTTGTCGAGGGCGCGTTGCAGATCCGCGGCGCCTATGGGCTTGAGCAGGTAATCCACGCTGTTTACCTTGAATGCCCGCAATGCATATTCGTCGTATGCCGTAGTGAATATGATGGGGCAGTCGATACGTACATGCTCGAATATCTCGAATGACGAACCGTCGGCCAGATGTATGTCCATGAATACCACATCGGGCGCAGGGTTCGACTCGCGAACCATGCGACGCTGTCGGTGACGCTGTCCAGCACATCCGTAACCTCAGTATCGGGTGCAACCTCCTTGAGCAGGGCCTTCAGGTTGCGTACGGCGGCCTTTTCGTCCTCAATTATCAGTGCTTTCATAGTCGTTTCGCGGTTGTTGCAGTGGCAGCCGTACGCTGAAGATACCGTTCTCGGCCGATATCTGGATCTCTTGCTGCCACAGCAGGTTGTAGCGTATGGCCAGATTGTCCAGACCGATGCCCGGACCGGCAGGCGTCAGTCGCTTGGGTTGTATGCGGTTGCTTACAGAGAGCATGCCGCCCTCGGTACGTATCGATATCGTGAGCGGATTGCGGTTGCTGATCTCGTTGTGCTTGATGGCATTCTCGATGAGCAGCTGCACCGACATCGGCGGCAGCAGCATGGAGTTCATGCTTTGGTCGATATGGATGTCGAAGCGTAGATTATCCTCATAGCGCATCTTCATCAGGTAGATGTAGGCTTCGGCAAACTGCATCTCCTCGGCGAGGGTCACGCTGCGGCGGTCGTCGTCCTGCAAGGTGTAGCGCAGTACGCGCGAAAGCTCCTGCGTGTAGTCTATGGCCTTGGTGGGGGATTCGCGTATGAGCGAGAGCAGGGTATTGAGCGAATTGAACAGCATGTGGGGGTTCAGCTGGTTCTTGAGCGACTCGTATTGGTGGCGTACACTCTCCGTACGCAGCTCCTCGTTCTCGACAATGATGCGCTGCTGCTTGACTACGAGATGGTATATGTAGTTGGTACCGGTGACAATGCTGGCGATTATGAGGTCTCGCAGCGGGTGCAGGTAGTGGTGAACCATGGCGTCGATGGCCGGAATGTCGAACTGGTGGTGCAGCAGTACGAACAACTGTCCGAAGAGGCTGCTCGCGGCCCACGTAAGGAAGAACGAGAGTGCCATCTTGGTCTTGGTGACGCGCACCATCGGCGTGTTGAAACGGAAGATGCGCATGTTGATCCAGAAGAGCAGCAGAAGCGAGATGAACGTGAAGAGTATCTCGTTTATGACATCCTGCGGCTCCATTCCGGCGAACAGCTCCTGCCGTTCGAAGCTGTCCGAGAGTGACAGCACCTCCGGGAAATGGATAAGCACGGCCACCACGGCTGAGACGATGAGCGTGGTGATCGGATACCGGTCTTTGAATGTCAGAGGTGCTTTCATACGACAAAAATAATATTATTTCAGTTCAACGCGAGCAGTTGCATACATTCCCGGGCGGAATTGGGGATTCTGCTCCGATATGCGGACGTAGACGTCGATCGAGCGGTTTTCGTTATTGACCTGCTGTCCGATCATCGTTATGGCACCGCGGAAGGTCTTGCCCTCGATACCGTTTACGCGGAAGATGACGCTGTCACCGGCCTTGAGGTTGTGGAGATCCTTCTCGTAGGCTGTCAGACGCAGCATCATGTTGCTCTTGTCGACGATCTCGCAGAGGGGCTCTCCCACGTCGAAGTGGCGGCCGATGTTCATGTTGACATTGGCGGCGTAACCGCTTATCGGTGACTTGACCTCAAGATATGGGACAATGCCGTTTGCGAGCAGCTGCGTGGTGTCTATTCCCAGCAGGGCGAGTTGTGCGGCCGCGGTATCCATACGGCTGCGCATGGAGAGATACTCGGCCTTGCTCTGTTGGTAACGTTTCTGCGACGAGGCCTCCTCGCGTGAGAGTGTCTGCTGACGCTCGAACTCCGTGCGCAGATATTCGTTCTGCGCGTGGCTGTCGAGATACGACTGCTGCAGGGCGATGAAGTCGGAATTCTCGAGCGTAGCCAATACGCTTCCCTTCTTGACATAGGCGCCGGGCAAAAGCGAGGTGCTGCGTATGGATCCGCCCATGGTGAGCGTCACCGTGGCCCGGTTCTGCGGCGGGATGACGAGGATGCCGTTGAACGATGTCTGGTTTGGTACGGACGTAGCTCCCGAGGCGGCGTCTATCCCGGCCTCGGTGGCAGCGTACGATTCGCTTTCGGCCGCGGCGGCTGTGGCCAGCGTATCGGTCTGCTGGATGGCTGCAGGCTCGCTTTCGGCAGGTGCTGCGGCTGCCGATGTTGTATCGTTGCCCGTACTTGAGCAGGCGCAGATAAGAACGGTCAGTGGTATGAGTATCTTTTTCATGGTTTGTGTGTTTATCTGTATAATTCGTATTCGAGTGCGGCGATGTTGTACTGGTTGAGCGTCTCGATATATCCGCGACGTATCTCGAGCGCCGTATTGATGCTCATGATGTATTCGGCGATGGTGGTCTCGCTGTTGGCGAGCTGTACCTTCGCGTCACGTATAAGTGTGGCGGCCTCGGTCAGCGCCGAGCCGGTGTAGTAACGCAGACTCTCGTCATAGCGCCGCAGATTGGCCTGAAGTTCGGTTATGCGGTTGTTCATGTCGCGCATGTTGATCTCGGCATTGTTGCGGGCGATGTATGCGTCGGCCTTGGCCTGACGTATGCGGCTGCGCTGCGTATTGAAGAATATGGGGAACGAGGCGCCGACTACATAGGCGTTAAGACCCTTGTCGGGAAGGATGTTCTGCCGTTGGTATCCTACGGAGAACTCGGGGAAGAAACGACTCTTCTCGATTCTCGTGCGGGCTTCGGCCTCGCGCACCTGTGACTCGAAATAGCTTCGCTGTAACTCGGTCGAGACCTCGGCTACGGGGATGAATCGCGTCAAAACGCTGTCGGCGGGCACTACGGGTGTCGCCGAATAGCATACCCATTGCAGGCGTGCCGCCGCAACATTGTGCTCCTCCTGTGCTTTGAAGAGTTTGTTGCGCATGTCGGCGGCCATCGTGGCGGACATGCTGCGTTCGAGACGCGTGATGTCACCCTGCTCGTACCGCAGCTCGCTCGTACGCTGAAGTTCCGCCGCCATGGCGTTTTGGTCGGCGTATAGATTACATAGCTCTTGTGTGTAGAGGTAATACGACCATGCACGCTTTACCTCGGCTATGATCTCGCGCCGTACCAGCTCCTTGTAGTGTGTGCCGGTCTCGGTCTGGCGGCGTACGAGGGCATTCTTGTAGAAGGGCGTCAGCAACGAACCGACGGATTGCGTGATGCTGATCTCGCGGTCCTTGCGTTCGATGCCGTTGAGTTGTCCGAATGAGTAGTCAACTGTGGTCGGTGTCAGTTCCCACGACTCGCCGCGCATGGCCTTGGTGCGTTGTATTGCGGCCTCGGCCGACTTGAGCCGGGGATGGTTCTCGATGGCCATCTCCACAGCCTCGTCGAGCGTTACCGTCTGCTGGCTGTATCCGTTCAGAGGCAGCATAAGCATTGGCACTACGACGAAGGGCAGGAATTTGCGCAGGAAGGGCTTGCGTTTAAGAACATTTGCCGAACGTACCAGCTTATAGAATACCGGTACGACAAAGAGCGTCAGCAGAGTCGATACGAATAGTCCTCCGATTACGACCGTTGCCAGCGGACGCTGAACTTCGGCACCGGCCGTCTTGGCGATGGCCATGGGGATGAATCCCAGCGATGCAACCAGACCGGTAAGGAATACGGGTCTCAGCAGGTGGTGCGTACCGCGTGTTATGATGCGGCGCGTCGATAGGTGGTATGGAGTCATGTTTCTCAGATCGTTGAAGTGGTTTATCATCAGAATACCGTTTAGTACGGCCACACCGAACAGGGCGATGAAACCGACGCCGGCCGATATGCTGAATGGCAGTCCGCGCAGCCACAGGGCCAATATTCCGCCTATGATCGAGAGGGGTACGGTTGAGAAGACAACCAGAGTGTAGGTTATGCTCTTGAAGGCGAAGAACAGTAGCAGCAGGATGAGCATCAACGCCACGGGAATTACCACGAGCAGCGTGCGGATGGCGTTCTGCAGGTTCTCGAACTGTCCGCCGTATTCGAAATAGTATCCGGGGTTGAGCTTGACGTTCTTCTCGAGGGTCTGGCGTATGTCGGCCACGACCTGCTGTATGTCGGCGTCACGGACGTTCACGCCGATGACGACACGCCGTTTTGTGGCGTCACGGTTTATCTGCAGGGGGCCGTTCACAAGGTCTATCGTGGCAACCTCGCTTACGGGGATCTGTATGCCTTCGGCCGTGCGTATGAAGAGGCGGTCGAGATTCAGGTCGGCGACCTTCTGCTGGTCGAGACGCACCACAAGATCGAAACGGCGCTCGTTCTCGAATACGGTGCCTGCCGTCTCACCCGCATAGGCGGCGCGGATAATGCTGTTCAGTTCCTCGATGTTGATTCCGTAGCGGGCGATCTTGGCGCGGTTGTAGTTTACCACGAGCTGCGGCAGTCCCATAGCCTGCTCTACGAGTACGTCCGAGGCTCCGGGCACCTGCTCGACATATTTTGCCGCCTCCTTGGCCTTGGAGTATAGTTCGGCCATATCCTCACCATAGAGCTTGATTGCGATGTCGGCCTTGGCTCCGGTCATAAGCTCGTTGAAACGCAGCTGTATGGGCTGGCTGAAGTTGAACTCGACGTCGGGAATGGTATCGAGCGACGCCTTCATCTTATCTACGAGTTCGGCACGTGACGAGGCGCTTGTCCACTCCTCGAATGGCTTCATGACGATCATTACGTCGGCATCTTCGACAGCCATGGGGTCGGTCGGGACCTCCGCCGTACCGATCTTGGCCACGACGTGCTTTATCTCTGGAAAGTTGTCCATAAGGATCTTCTCGGCACGCTCCGAGACGTTGATGCTGCGCGAGAGCGAGCTTCCGGCCGGAAGAGTCATCTGCATGGCGAAGTCACCCTCGTCGAGCGTAGGGATGAACTCGGCACCCAGACGTGTGAAGAGCATGAGACTTGCGATGAATGCGGCAATGGCTGCGCCGACGGTCGCCCAGCTGAACCTCAGACATACGGCCAGACATTTCTGATATATCCTGTTGAGCCATGCGAAGAACCTGTCGGCGAACGACGGCTTTGAACTTATGTGGTGCGAGAGGAAGAGCGACGACATCATCGGCACATAGGTCAACGACAACAGCAACGCTCCGATGATACAGAACACGAGCGTCTTGGCCATGGGCGTAAAGTACTTGCCCTCGATTCCCGTAAGCGTGAGGATGGGGAAGAATACGATAAGTATGATTATCACGGCGAATGTGGCCGAGCGTACGACGTTGCCTGCTCCGGCTATGACCTGAGCATCCATCTGTTTGCGGGAGAGTGTGCGCCCGAGGTTCGACTGCGAGAAGAGATGCGCGAGGATACCCTCGACGATGACGATAGAACCGTCGACGACGATACCGAAGTCGATGGCACCGAGGCTCATCAGATTGGCCGAGACACCGAATATGCGCATGAGAATGAAGGCGAAGAGCATCGCAAGCGGAATGACCGAGGCGACGATCAGACCGGCGCGGGCGTTGCCGAGGAATACTATGAGGACGACGAAGACGATGATGGCGCCCTCGATAAGGTTGCGGATGACGGTCGAAATGTTACGGCTGACGAGCTCTGAACGGTTCAGATAGGGACTTATCGTAACACGGGCAGCATCTTCTGTATCTTTTCCACGCGGGCCTCGAGCTCTTTGGTTACGACATTGGCATTTGCGCCCTTGAGCATCATGGCTATGCCGCCGACACACTCACCCTTGCCGTCGCGTGTCATGGCTCCGAAACGTTTTGCCGATCCGAACTTGACGGTCCCGACGTCGCTGATGTGTATGGGTATGCCGCCGCGGTTTGTAACGACTATCTGGCGGATATCGTCCAGCGAGGAGATCATACCCTCGGAACGTATGTAGTATGCGCGGTTGACCTTCTCGATATAGCTGCCGCCCGTATTCTGGTTGTTGCGGCTCAAGGTATCGAATACGTCGCTTATGGTTATGTTGAGCGAGTAGAGCGCGTCGGGATCCACGGCAACCTCATACTGCTTGAGATAGCCGCCGAAGCTGTTTATCTCGACTATGCCGGGTATGCCCGACAGCTGGCGCTTGACGATACAGTCCTGTATGGTACGCAGCTCCATGGCGTCGTACTTGTCCTCATATCTGGGAGCCACGTCGAGCGTATATTGGTATATCTCGCCCAGACCGGTGGTTATGGGCATCATCTCGGGCATGCCGAGCTCCGTTGGGATCTCACCCGCGACAGTCTGGATCTGTTCGTTGATTAGCTGCCGCGCGTCGAGTATCGGAACACTCTCCTTGAATACGACCGTGACGACCGAGAGCCCGAAACGCGATACGGAACGGATCTCCTCGACGTTCATGATGTTGCTCATGGCAACCTCTATGGGGAATGTGATGAGCTGCTCGACCTCCTGCGGGGCGAGTGTCGGTGAGACGGTTACGATCTGTACTTGGTTGTTGGTAATATCCGGTACGGCGTCGACCGGAAGCGTGAGCATCGCGTATATTCCGCCTGCAAGCAGGAAGAGTGTCGTGAGCCCGACGAATAATTTTTTCGTGACCGCAAAGCGGACTATTGCCTGAAACATTGTATCGTGAAAATTTATTTTCGCGCAAAGGTAATCTCGACCGTCCAAGATCGTGTGAAAATATGCTGAATTAAAGAATTTGCGAGATGAAGTGTCTATATGGCGAGATGAATGTTCCGGTATGTGCATCGGGCGGCGTATGGTAGATATGGTTGTCTTTCCAGAACCAAAAGCAAGGGCGGCGGATTGCTCCGTCGCCCTTGTATCACAGAGGTAATTGCCGTGCTATTTGCAGCCGCAGCTTCCCTTCAGGAACATCTGCTTCATGCTCTGGGCCTGCTCCTTGCCGCCTCCTGCGGCTATCTCGGCCGCTGCCTGCAGGTTCTGCGCCTCGGCCATGTCGAGATATACCGATGCCGACAATGCGGCACGGTCGTCGCTCTTGGAATCCATCATGAGCAGGTACGATATGATGATGCGTGCGCCCGTCTCGACCAGATTGCGCGCATGGAACGATTTTGCCTCGGCATCCATCTCGGCCACGGCCCCGCACATGCGTTCGAACTCGTCGGTCATCTTGCGCAGACGCACCTTGGCCTTGACCCCTATGTCGAGTACGGCGGCATCGGCTTCGTATTCGCGTATGCGGTTGAGCATGACACCGCTGGAGGTGTAGCGCGCGGCGGCTACGACCTGCATCTGCGATGTGCCTTCATAGAGGGTAGTGACGCGGGCGTCACGGTAGAGACGCTCGACGGCGAACTCCTTGATGAATCCTGATCCGCCATATACCTGCACGGCGTCGTATGCCACTTGGTTGGCATATTCGCCGGCCATGAGCTTGAGCATCGGGGTGTACATGTCGGCATATTTCGATGCGCGGCGCATCTCGGCACGCTCATCGTCCGAGAGCTCCTTCTTTGCGCCGAGGAGCTTGGCTATGTCGACATATCGGGCCGTCTCGTAGAGCAGGGCGCGTGAACCGTCGAGTTTGGCCTGCATACGGCTCAGCATGGAATAGACGGCGGGGAAGGTAGCTATGGGCACACCGAACTGTTTGCGCTCGTTGGCATAGCGTACGGCCTCACGCAGCGCGGCCTCCATGATCCCGACCGACTGCGCGCCTATGTCGAGGCGTGCGCCGTTCATCATCGACATGACATACTTTATGAGGCCCAGACCCCGCGAGCCGAGCAGTTTGGCCGGAGCGTTGTTGAATGCCAGCTCGCACGTGGGCGATCCCTTTATTCCCATCTTGTGCTCGATGCGGCGTACCGTCACGCCGCCCCAGTTGCGGTCATATACGAAGCACGAGAGACCGCGTGCATCCGTCGTGCCGCTTTCGGAGCGTGCCAGCACCAGTTTTATGTCGGCGTCACCGTTTGTGATGAAACGCTTGACACCGTTGAGCAGCCACATGCCGCGCTCCTCGCTCCATGTGGCCTTCAGCATGGCCGACTGAAGGTCGCTGCCGGCATCGGGTTCGGTGAGATCCATCGAGCAGGTTTCGCCGCGCGAAATGCGGGGGATAAACTCGGCCTTGAGCTCCTCGTCGCCGAATTCGCGTATGATGTCGACGCAACCCTGCAGCGACCATATATTGCAGAACCCGGCATCGGCGCGCGCCACCATCTCCGAGGCCATGACGAACATTACGGTCGGGAAGTTCAGCCCGTCATAGCGTCGCGGCTGCGTCAGTCCGTAGAGGCCCGATCGGGTCAGCATATCGTGGTTGCGCTGCGTTCCCGAGGCGTATGTCACGCGGCCACCCTCGCAGTGGGGGCCCTCGGCGTCGACGTCAAAGGCGTTGGGGGCAATGGTGCCGGCGCATATCTCGCCCATGACCTCCATAACCTTGTCGTACGAGTCTATGGCGTCGTCGAAGTTCTCGGGAGCCGAACGGTATTCGCGGCTCTGCGTGTAACCATCCTCCTTGAGCGCGACGATGCGCTTCATCATCGGGTGCGTCATCTGACGCTTGAGACGGTCGTTGTCCTTATAGAAATTGTTCATTCTTGTTCCTCCTAACGTCTGTTGTTTCTGATCTGTGCCATGATACGCTCGACCGTCTGCACGGCGTCGCCAACGATGGCGTAGTCGGCGATACGGTGTATCGGGGCCTCCGCGTCGCAGTTTATCGATATGATGCAGGCCGAATGGTCCATGCCTACGGTGTGCTGTACCTGCCCCGATATGCCGCAGGCGATATATAGTTTCGGACGTACGGTTATTCCCGTCTGTCCGATCATGCGCTCGTATCCGCCGACATATCCTGCGTCGATGGCGGCACGCGTGGCGCCTACTTCGCCGCCCAGCATCTCGGCCAGACGGAACAGTACACCGAAATTCTCCGCGCTGCCCATGCCGTAGCCTCCGGCGACGATAACCTTTGCCGACTTGAGGTCTGCACCGCGCTCGCGCGCTGTCTTGCCGATGATCTCGACGGCAAAATCCTCCTGCTTGAGCAGTGAATTAGTGTCTATATCGATACGCTCGCTCTCGACAGGGCTGCCGACAGGCTCCTTGGCCATGACGCCCTCGCGTATGGTAGCCATCTGCGGGCGCGTTGCGGGCGATATGATTGTCGTGAGCTGGTTGGCAACGAAACTCGGGCGTATGCACTTCAACACACCTTTGTATTCATTGCCCTTGTATGAGCAGTCTCCCAGTTCGAGAGCGGTGCAGTCAGCCGTAAGTCCGCATCCGATCTCGGCTGCAAGACGCGGTGCCATGTCACGGCCCACCGATGTGGCGCCGGCAAGGAATATGTCGGGCTGCTCGGTCTCGACGACGTGCTTGGCTATGCGGACGTAGGGCAGCGTGAGGTAATCCTTCAGACGCGCATCCTCGGCGCAGAATATCTTCACGGCACCGTATCGGCGTGCCTCCTCGGCTGCAAGGGATGTATTGTCGCCTATGATGAGGGCTTCGAGTTGACCTGCAGTCTCGGCGGCCAGACGCCGCCCCTTGGTAAGAAGTTCCAGACTCACCTCGCTCAGGGCGCCGTCGCGGGTCTGGCAGAATATCATTACTTTGTTCATCTTCTCTGCGCTTAATGCTATTCGACAATGTGGCTCTCGACAAGCCGTGCGATAAAATCCGACAACGACTCCTCGTCTGCGGCGATCCACTCGGTATCCTTATGCTGGGCAACGATGGTGCGGCTGTCGACAACCTGAGTGGGAGATCCGCTCAAACCGTAGCGGGCCATGTCGCCGCCAAGATCATCCGCTGTCCATACCGTCACGGGTTGTTTCTTGTAGTCGAGTATTCGGCGCACGTTGCAGGGTCGGCACTCTGCCGCGCCGCTGCCGCCTACCGTGATAACGGCAGGAAGTGTCGTGCGGACGGTTTGCACCTCGTCGTCCGATATGCGGCGTATCTCCAGTCGGCCATCCTCGCAGGGGGTGATCTGCTCGGCGTATGTCACCTGCGGCCATCCGAGCCATTGGGCCGTCTGGGGGCCTACGTGTGCCGTGTCGCCGTCGATGGACTGGCGTCCGGCCAATATGAGGTCGGGCTCAATCTTGCGTGCCGCCATTGCCAGCGCGTAGGATGTGGCCATGGTGTCGGCACCGGCAAAGCGGCGGTCCGAGAGGAGTATTCCCTCGTCGGCTCCGCGGTATATGCCGTCACGCAGCACCTCCTCGGCTCGCTGCGGGCCCATGCTTATCAATACGACTCGGCTGCCCGCAATACGATCCTTCAGGCGCAGCGCCTGCTCGAGGGCATTCAGATCGTCGGGGTTGCATATAGCCGGCAGGGCGTTGCGGTCGATCGTGCCGTCGGCACCGACCTTTGCCTCCACCGTCTCGCGGGTATCGGTCACCTGTTTCACGAGTACCGCGATTTTCAAACCTTTCATCAATACTATAATTCTAAATATTCTTAAAAACCTGCGCAAAGGTACTCCATCAACGCCTTACGGAGAGCATCGGTGGCGGATTTTCCGTCACACTATGGGGCGCATTCATCACAAAAACGGCGTCTTTTGCCCCTCGGCAGCCTCTTTTACCCTTTGTCGCAGTGTTATTTATCTAACAATAAAATACGGCTGTCTCTATATGAGGCAACCGTATTTTCAGTTGGTAATCGTATCGTTGGACTATCTCTGCGCCGCCCCGATGATGTCGCGCAGGCGTGTTATGCCCAGACGCTGCATCTCGCGTGGCAGATCCTCGATGATGTTCTTGCAGGCATAGGGATCCTTGAGGTTGGCGGCTCCGACCTGTACGGCCGTGGCTCCGGCCATCATCATCTCGATGACATCGGCGGCAGACTCCACACCGCCGCATCCCATGACCGGAATCTTGCATGCGCGTGCCACCTGATATACCATACGCAGTGCTACGGGGAAGATGGCGGGTCCTGAGAAGCCTCCCATCGTATTGGCTATGACGGGACGGCGGCGCATGGTGTCGATACGCATTCCGAGCAGAGTGTTTATAAGGCATATTCCGTCGGCGCCCGCCTCCTCGCACGCCAAGGCTATCGACGCGATGTCGGTAACGTTGGGGCTGAGTTTTATGAATACGGGTTTTGTGGTTACGCTCTTGACGGCACGTGTGACCTCGGCCGCGGCCTTGCAGTCGGTACCGAAACTCATGCCGCCGTTATGGACATTGGGGCACGAGACGTTCACCTCGATTATCTCCACCTGCTGCTCGCGGTCGATGCGGGCGCAGCACTCGGCATATTCGTCGACCGAGAATCCGCTTATGTTGGCGATGATGGGTTTGTGGAATATCGAGCGCAGATGCGGCAGCTCCTCCGCGATGACGGCGTCGATGCCCGGGTTCTGCAGTCCGACCGAGTTGATCATGCCGACGCGGCACTCGGCTATGCGCGGCGTGGGGTTGCCGAAACGCGCCTCGCGCGTGGTGCCCTTGAACGACAGGGCGCCAAGTATGTTTATGTCGTAGAACTCGTTGTGCTCGCGGCCGAACCCGAAGGTGCCGCTGGCGGGGATGACTGGATTGTCCAGCTCGACGCCGCACAACTCTACCTTAAGATCGAAATCGTTTGCCATAGTTTGCTCGTTTACCATATTATCTCGTCGCGTTTCATGACGGGGCCGTCCTTGCAGATGCGTTTGTTGCCCGCAATGGTCTTGCAGCTGCAGCCCATGCAGGCGCCGAAGCCGCAGCCCATACGCTCCTCGAAGCTCAACTCGCCCTGCACGGCGGGATATGCGAGGCTCAGGGCTCGCAGCATGGGCATCGGGCCGCAGGCGTAGAAGTAGTCGAACTCGATGCCGGCTTCGCGTATGGCATCCGTAACGAACCCCTTGACTCCGGTCGAGCCGTCCGCAGTCGAGACATATACATCTGCGCCAGCCTCACGGAACGTGTCGGCATAGAATATCTCGGCGGCGGTGTTGAATCCCAGCACTACCGAGACCTTGCGGCCGCGTGCGATGAGATCCTTGGCCAGACGGTAGAGTGGCGGTACACCCACGCCGCCACCTACGAGCAGCGGACGGCGACACTCGACATCAGGGTCGAAGCCGTTGCCGAGGCCCGTCAGCATATCCAGCTCGCAGCCCGCCTGCATGTGGCTCATGGCCTCTGTGCCGCGTCCCACGACCTTATAGATTAGGGTAATCGTATTGTCCGAGTAGTCACATATCGAGATGGGACGCCGCAGATAGAATCCCTCGATCTCGATATTTACGAACTGCCCCGGGCGCACGATCCACTGCGTGTCGCCCTTGACCTGCATGCGGTAGACATTCGAGGTGAGCGGGCGGTTCTCGACGATGCGGTATGTTCCTTTCTTGTACATGGCGCTATTGGGCATCTATGGTTGATACTCCGAGCGTTATCTCCTCCAGTACGTCCAACAACACGCTGACGGTCTCCAGTGCGGTGAATATCGTCACGTTGTTCTCGACGGCGGCGCGGCGTATGTCGTAGCCGTCGCGGCGGGTGCTGTGCTGGTTTACGTCTATGGTGTTGATGACGTATGTGACGTGGCCCTTGCGCAGCGAGTCGTAAATCTCGGTGCTGCCCTCGCTGAGCTTGCGCAGGTGGCGCGTACGTATGCCGTGGCTGCGCAGGAACTCGCACGTGCCCTTCGTGGCCTCGATGTTGAATCCCAGATTGTAGAAACGGCGTATCAGAGGCAGGGCGCGCTGCTTGTCGTGGTCGGCTATGGTGACGAAGATCGTACCGTAGTTGGCGACGGTCATACCCGACGACTGGAGCGACTTGTAGAGTGCGCGCGTCAAGCTGTTGTCGTAGCCTATGGCCTCGCCCGTCGATTTCATCTCGGGCGAGAGGTATGAGTCCACGCCGCGGATCTTGGCGAAGGAGAAGGCCGGCGACTTGACGAACCAGCGCGTGCGCTCCTTGTGGTAGATCTCGGTTATGCCCTGCTCGCGGAGCGAGTGCCCGAGGATAACGAGCGTGGCGATCTTGGGCATGGGTACACCCGTCGACTTGGAGAGGAAGGGCACCGTACGCGACGAGCGGGGATTAACCTCGATGACATATACCTTGTCGTTCTCGTCGACGATGAACTGTATGTTGAACAGTCCGATGATGCCGATCGCAAGACCCAGCTGCTTGGTGTAGGCGATGATCGTATCCTTGACCTGAGCGCTGACGCTGAAGGTGGGGTAGACGCTGATACTGTCGCCCGAGTGTATGCCCGTATGCTCGACATGCTCCATGATGCCGGGGATGAATACATCCTTGCCGTCGCATATTGCATCCACCTCGAGCTCCTTGCCCAGAATGTATTTGTCGACCAGCACGGGCGACTTCTCGTTTATCTCGACGGCGGTGCGCAGATAGAGACGCAGCGTCTCCTCGTTGCCGACGATCTGCATGGCGCGGCCGCCCAGCACGAAGCTCGGACGCACCAGTACGGGATAACCGATACGCTCGGCGGCGGCAACGCCCGCCTCGATGTCGGTGACGGCTTCGGCCTTCGGCTGCGGTATGCCGACCTCGTTCATGATGCGCTCGAAGCACTTGCGGTCCTCGGCGTTGTTGATGGCCTCGATGTTGGTTCCGATGATCTTGACGCCCAATTCGGCCAGCGGCTCGGCCAGATTTATGGCCGTCTGTCCGCCGAGCGAAACCACGATGCCGTCGGGGTGCTCCAACTCAACGACATTCATGACGTCCTCTACCGTCAGGGGCTCGAAGTAGAGTTTGTCGCTGATCGTATAGTCGGTCGATACGGTTTCGGGGTTGTTGTTTATGATGATGGCCTCGTAACCGGCATCCTTGATGGTCCATATTGCGTGTACGGTCGAGTAGTCGAACTCGACGCCCTGACCGATACGTATGGGGCCCGAACCGAGCACGAGGATCTTCTTGCGGTCGCTCACGATCGATTCGTTCTCCTGCTCGTATGTCGAGTAGAAGTAGGGGACGTACGAGTCGAACTCGCTGGCGCAGGTGTCGATCATCTTGTAGACGGGGAATATGTCCTTGCTGCGGCGCAGCAGGAACACCTCCGATTCGGTCATGCCCCACAACTGACCGATATACTTGTCGCTGAAGCCCATGCGCTTGGCGTCTTTCAACGTCTCGATGTCACCCTTGTTTGCGGCCACGACCGACTCCATCTCGACGATGTTCTTGAACTTCTCGAGGAAGAGCATGTCGATCTTGGTGTGGTTGTATATGATGAGCAGGTCGATACCCTTGCGTATGAGCTGCGCTATGGCGTAGAGACGGTCGTCGGTGCCCTTGCGTATGTAGTTGAGCAGCTCCTCGACGGTGAAGGTGTCGAACTTCTTGTGGTAGATGTGGCATACGCCCGTCTCGAGCGAACGCACGGCCTTCAGAAGGCTCTCCTCAAGGGTGCGGCCTATGCTCATCACCTCACCCGTGGCCTTCATCTGCGTACCCAGCTCGTTCGATGCGTCGCTGAACTTGTCGAAGGGGAAGCGGGCGATCTTCGTCACCACGTAGTCGAGCGTAGGCTCGAAGCTGGCGGGGGTGTTGGCTATCTGTATCTCGTCGAGCGTAAGGCCCACGGCGATCTTGGCGCTGACGCGGGCGATGGGGTAGCCGCTGGCCTTCGATGCCAGAGCCGACGAACGCGACACACGCGGGTTGACCTCGATGATGTAGTATCGGAACGAGAGCGGGTCGAGTGCGAACTGCACGTTGCAGCCACCCTCGATCTCCAGCGCGCGGATGATCTTCAGGGCGCTGTCGCGCAGCAACTGATACTCCTTGTTGGTGAGCGTCTGGCTCGGGGCTACGACCATCGAGTCGCCGGTATGTATGCCTACGGGGTCGATGTTCTCCATGTTGCAGATGGTGATTGCCGTGTCGTTCTTGTCGCGCATCACCTCATACTCGATCTCCTTGTATCCCTTGATGCTCTTCTCGACAAGCACCTGATGTACGGGCGAGAGCATGAGTGCGTTGTGCATGATCTCGCGCAGCTCCTGCTCGTTGTCGGCAAAGCCGCCGCCCGTGCCGCCCAGCGTGAATGCGGGGCGCAGCACCACGGGATAACCTATCTCGAGTGCAGCCTTGACACCGTCCTCCATCGTGTTGACCACGATCGAGGGGAGCACAGGCTCACCGATGCTCATACACAGCTCCTTGAAGAGCTCGCGGTCTTCGGCCTTTTCGATGCTTTTGAACGAGGTGCCGAGGATCTCGACCTGACACTCGTCGAGGATACCCTTCTTTGCCAGCTGCACCGCAAGATTTAGTCCCGTCTGACCGCCGAGGCTCGGCACGATGGCATCGGGACGTTCGTAACGCACGATCTTGGCAACATATTCGAGCGTCAGGGGTTCCATGTAGACCTTGTCGGCGATGTCGGTGTCGGTCATGATCGTGGCGGGGTTCGAGTTGACGAGTATCACCTCGTAACCCTCCTCCTTGAGTGCAAGGCACGCCTGCGTGCCGGCGTAGTCGAACTCTGCGGCCTGTCCTATGACGATCGGGCCCGAGCCGATCACCATCACTTTCTTAATATCGGTTCTCTTTGGCATTTTGATACTCCTCCATCATTTTAATGAATTTATCGAAAAGGTAGGTGCTGTCCTGCGGTCCCGGAGCGCTTTCGGGGTGGTACTGTACCGAGAAGACCTTGTCCTCGGCGCACTCGACACCCTCGATTGTGGCATCGAGCAGATTTACGTGCGTGGGACGCAGACGCGTGGCGGCCAGAGAGTCGGCATCTACGGCGAAGTTATGGTTCTGGCTCGTGATCTCGATATGCCCCGTGTCGAGGTTCTTGACGGGGTGGTTGCCGCCGCGGTGTCCGAACTTCATCTTGAAGGTGCGGGCGCCGTATGCCAGCGATATGAGCTGGTGTCCGAGACATATTCCGAACAGGGGCACCTCGCCGCGTACCGAACGTATGAGATCGACCACTTCGGGAACATCCTGCGGGTCGCCCGGGCCGTTCGAGAGGAATATGCCGTCGGGATTGAAGGCCATGATGCCCTCACGCGAGGTGTTGTAGGGCACCACGGTGACGTTGCAACCCTTGGCGTTGAGCTGGCGGATGATGTTGTATTTGATGCCGCAGTCGACGGCTACGATGTCGTATTTGTGGTTTGGCGTACGTGAGAACCAACGCTTGCGGCAGCTTACCTGCCGTACCTGATCCGTCTGCAGCGGTGTCGAGAGGATCATCTCCATGGCCTTTTCGTGCGGCGTGTCGATGTTGACGATGGCGGCGCGCTGGCACCCCTCGTCGCGGATGATACGCGTTATCTTGCGCGTGTCGACTCCGCTTATGCAGGGTATTCCCTGCTCGTCGAGTACCTCGGAGAAGGTCTTCGTGTAGCGGAAGTTACTCGGGTTCTCGTTGCATTCGCGCACGACCATGCCTCCGATCGACGGGAACTTGGTCTCGAAATCCTCGTCCGTGATGCCGTAGTTGCCTATCAGCGGATAGGTCATCACCACGATCTGACCCGTATATGACGGATCGGAGAGAATCTCCTGATAACCTACCATCGAGGTGTTGAAGACCAGTTCGCACACACGCTCCACGTCGGCGCCGTAGCCGTAACCGTAGAACTCGCGTCCGTCCTCCAGAACTAATTTTTTGGTAAATGGTTTCATTCGTCAGTTATATGATTATCGTATTTTTTCATCGTTTCGGTATGCTGTGCGGCCGTCGACCAGCGTAAGGATTGTCTGGCCGTGCAGACGCCATCCCTCGAACGGGGTGCTGCGCCCTTTCGAGAGGAATGTGGCGGGATCGACCGTAAACTCGTTGTCGAGGTCGAATACCGCTATGTCGGCCTTTTCGCCCGCGGCGAGACCTCCTCCGAGGGCGAAGATACGGCGCGGAGCCTCTGCCATGAGCTCTATCATGCGCTCTGGCGATATTATCCCCGCCATAACGAGTTTCGTATATATGACGGCGAACGAGGTCTCGAGACCTACGACGCCCATGGCGCTGCCGGCAAGTCCGCGTGACTTCTCTTCGGCCGTATGGGGGGCGTGGTCTGTGGCTATGACATCTATGGTCCCGTCCTGCGCTCCCTCAATCAGGGCATCGCGGTCGGCCGCCGAGCGGATCGGGGGATTCATCTTGAATCGTCCCTCCTCACGCAGGTCGGCGTCGCACATCGTAAGGTAGTGTGGACCCGTTTCGCACGTTATACGTACACCGCTGCGCTTGGCATCGCGTATGAGCGCAACGCTCTCCTTGGTCGATATGTGGCATACGTGATAACGGCATCCGGTCTGCTCGGCCAGCCTTATGTCGCGTTCGATCTGCCGCCATTCGCTCTCCGACGATATGCCCTTGTGCCCGTGCGCCGCAGCGTATGCGCCGTCGTGGATATATCCTCCGTGCAGCAGGGAATTGACTTCGCAGTGGGCTGCTATGATGCAGTCGTTGGCTGCAGCGGCACGCATTGCCGCCAGCATCATATCATCGTCCTGCACGCCGCTGCCGTCATCCGAGAAGGCTGCAACGTAGGGTTTCAGTGCCGCGAAGTCGACAATCTCGCGGCCGGCGCGGCGGCGTGTGATCGTGGCGTAGGGCAGGACCTTCACCACGGCATCACGCTCGATGATCGCGGTCTCGCGGCGAAGGTTCTCCAAAGAGTCGGGCGCAGGCTCCAGATTGGGCATGGCACATACGGTGGTGAAGCCGCCGTGTGCGGCCGCTGCCGTGCCGGTGGCTATGGTCTCCTTGGACGAAAACCCGGGCTCACGCAGATGTACGTGCAGATCCACGAGTCCCGCCGAGACCCAGCGTCCGCGGCAATCTACAACCTTGTCGCCGGGCAATATGGCGGCCTCGGGTGTCACTTCGGCTATACGGTCGCCGCATACGACGACATCGGCCTCGAAACTCTTGCCGCCGCTGAATACGCGGCCTCCCTTCAATACGATTCTGCTTGCTGCATCCATAGGCGTATGTACACAAAAAAGGCGACCAATAAAGCCGCCTGTATATCAATGACAATAAATAATATTGACTATTTGTCGAAAGCCGATGTTGAAAAGGGAAAAACAATACCCCTTATGGTCATTCGCGTATGCGAGGTGATGTTTGGGATATATGTTTATACCGCGTTTCATTAGAGCCCTTCTTCGGCACAAAGGTAAGCAAAATATTTTATTCCCCGCAAGCGCCGGAGCGGAAAATTAAGATGTCGTTACAAAATTGCGTCGTATCGTTTTAGAATACCACTCTTGCCCCGATCTGCATGTGCCAGCGCGAGAGCAGGTCGTTGGGGGTAAGTTTGGCTCCGGTGAAGCGGTAGACGGGCGTGCCGTTATCGACGGCGGTAACCGTTACGGGCTGCAGCCGCCAGCCTGAGGTGTTGTAATACGTGCCCCAGCTGTTGCAGAGCAGGTTGCCGAAGTTCATTATGTCGAGCGATACGACAACCTTTCTTTTTGATGCGCCGCCGAAGTAGAATCCGTGAGCCAGATGCAGGTCTACGCGGTGTTCGGTGGGCGCCTGCAGGGCGTTGCGCTCGGAGAAGCTGCCGCGGTGCGTACGCAGGTAGGGGTCGCTCTCGATAAAGTCGTTCCAAGCCTGACGCGAGGTCTCGTCGGCAAACGACATCATGCCCAGCTCCTGCTCCGTAGGGATATACATGAGCGTTGAGCCGTAGGCGGCGTCGCCGTTGAAGTCTACCGACTCGCCGAAGCAGAGCGAGTAGCGTTGTCCCGATGTCATCTGATACACCAGACCCGCCGATACCTCCAGCATGCGGGCATAGCGTTTTGTGTATCCTAATGCTACCGACAGCTTGTGCGGAACGTCATATATCGAGAACGAGAGAGGGCTGTTGTTCAGATCGGTGGCATAGACCGTATTCCAGTTTGTGGACGATGACGATGAGGGTACGTCGCATACGGCATACGAGTGCCCGAAGATATATGATGCGTAGAGCGATAGTCCCCATGCGAAATCCTTGGCCACATGCGCCGAGAGCGAATAGGAGTATCCGCGCGAGGTATTGCCCATGTAGTAGACGGCCGAGTAGTCGTTCGTGGCGGCCGAATAGAGCGGCAGGGAGTTGGCCTCGCTGCCGGCCGCAGGCGATACGGCCGAGATGGTGGCGCCGTCGCTGCGTACGGCCAGATTGCGGAAGACGGCGTTGTAGAGCGTCTTGGTGTAGAGCGCTTCGACACCTATGTTCCAGCCGTCGTGCGTTGTGAAGTCGGCCGAGAGGTTGGCCTTGAGGTTCTGCGGATAGCGGAACTTGCGGTCCATGACGTTGAGCATGAACTTCGTGTTCGACAGATCTGTCGGCGAGGGCGTGACGGTGAAGTCGGCTGCCGACTGGGTGATCTGTCCGTTCTGGCTCTCGCCCGTCAGACGCAGTCCCTTCTGCTCGACACCAGTATTCGAGTAGTTGTTCACGATCCATACGAACGGTACGCGCCCCGTAAATATACCCGCTCCGCCCGCTATGTCGATGCGTCCGGCGGCGGTCTGCTTGTACCACGAGAGCCCCATGCGCGGCGAGAATAACACCTGCGACTGCGGAACGTCTCCCACACGGACGCCGTTACCGGTGGCTATGGCGCTCGAATTGAAACTCTCGTTGGCCGTCGGGGTGTTGAAGATCAGAGGCAGCGTCACGCGCACGCCGTATGTCAGCAGCAGACGCCGTCCCAGCGACCAGCGGTCTTGGAGGTAGAAGTTAAGCTCCGCGGCACGGAAACGCGGCCCCCACACCGTCGAACCCGTTACGTCGGGGTCGCTGTAATTGTACTCGTAGACGGCGGCCATGTCGTTCTCGAAGTCGTCGATCGAGTTGTAGGTGTATGTCCCGTAGGCGTTGGCCACGTAGATGTTGTGGATGTTGTACAGTTCGTGGTGCATACCCATGGTTATGGAGTGTGCGCCACGGTCGACGATAAGATCATCGGTAAGCGTCACGACGTTCTGTGTCAAGGCATTGGTTCCGGCATAGCGGTCGGTGCCGATATATGTCGTAACTCCGCCCGTGGTGCCCGTGTTCTTGATTATGACGCTCGGCAGGGCTGTGCCACCGTCGGGGTCGCGGCCGTCGGCCACGCGCGAGTATCCCGCGCGGAAGGTGTTGTGCATGCGGTCGGCAAGACGCGACTCCAACGTTATGCCGACGTAATGGGCGCGGCTGTAGTTGGCGTATCCCGAACCTGCGAACGTGAACGCGGTGAGCGAGTTGCCGTAATCCTCGGCGCGGGCGTCGAGGTAGCTGTAGCTTGCCGAGAGACGGTTGTTGCGGTTGATGTTCCAGTCGAGGACGGCCAGCAGCGAGCCGGCGCGCTGGCGTACGTCGCGACGGCCGTATCCGCCGCCGTCGAAGCCCGTGAGGGCTTTGTAGCGAGCCGATATGCGGTCGAGCTCATCGGTTGTGATCGAGACGCCCTCATATCCCGGGTAGTATGACGAGGGCGACTGCTCGAAGTCGTATTCGCCGCTCACGAAGAAGAAGAGCTTGTCCTTGACGATCGGGCCTCCGAGCGTAACGCCGTATATCTGTGTGGTCTGCTCTTCGAAGATCGGAAGAGCACACGTCTGAACTCCAGTCACACTTGAATCTCGTAT
>OOBN01000170.1_pt1 | contig 71036 bp, 60 predicted proteins | sample 1671091 | NCBI WGS metagenome assembly OOBN01 (sample SAMN06348121, study PRJEB24527) | human gut metagenome | biome: human gut; feature: ankylosing spondylitis patient; material: feces | host: Homo sapiens | place: China | collected 2015-10 | reverse complement strand
TACAAAAGTAATATCACATTTTTAGAATGAAAGGGGGAGTTTATCGAATGCTTACGAACAAATGGCAGATACCTGCCATGACAACGTCATGCAGAAACTCCGGCAGGACTTTCCGGCAATGAAAGAAAATGACATCCGCCTGCTCTGCTACATCTTCACCGGATTCTCCCCGCAGGTAATCAGCTTGTTCACGAAAGAGAGCGTGGCAAACATATATGCCCGAAAATCCCGGTTGAAGTCGCGCATCAAAACTGCCGGAACACCCCATACCGATCTGTTCTTATCCCTTTTCGGATAGATGTCAGAGCCGTGTTAGAAAAAGGCAAAGCCTCATTTCATAATACACTGTAAAACAGTAGTATAAAAACGTACCTGTTAGATTTACGCATTCAAATCGTAACTCCCGGAAGAGCCGTATTCACTATCTTTGCAACCGGAACAACGATTAAAAATGTGTAAGAATATGAAGAATAAGATTATTTTTTTAGTATGTGCGGTCTTCCTGACGGTAGCATGCGAAAAGGAACAGCACACAGGAAAAGAAAGCCGTGTAAGCGTAACCGTTTATGACGAAAACGGAAAAGCGATGCCCGGCATTCCCGTAAAGATGTATGACGAAAAAGACTACAAGGCATTCGAGCAAGATAACCTCACGCCTCCCACTGCCGGCGCAACCGCCAATGCGCAGGGTATCGCCCTATTCACGCTGCCCGGCGAAGTATGGTTCTCCGGACAATCGCAGCGCTTCCTGACATTTGTCGTACAGGAAGGCGGCGGTCCGGACAACTACCGTATATGGTCCGTTGGGAAAACGATAGATGCCGGAAAAGACATACAGCTTGAAATCCGCCTGACTTCCGCCCTCGCCCCCGGAGAAGAGCAGCCGGAAGACAAAGGAACACTCATCGGGCTGTCCATTGCACAGCCGCCTCATAAAATAGCATATACTTTGGGAGAACCACTCAATTTGGACGGACTCCTGCTGACCGGCGTATATAGTAATGGCAAAGAATATCCCGTCACTGTAACTCCGGAACAAGTCAGCGGCTTTTCTTCCGATGCTCCGGCAGACCGGCTGGTACTGACCATCGGCATAGAAGACCGTCAGGCAAGCTTCACCATCAGCATTGCTCCCATCCGCGTACAGGAAGGCGTACTGACAGAAATATATAAAGGATACAGCGAAATCACCCTTCCCCCACACGTAACAGCCATTGCACCGGAAGCCTTTATGCAGAACAGGCAAATCACCAGAGTCGTGATGAACGAGGGACTGACCTCTATCGGCGAAATGGCCTTCTTCAACTCCGGCATACAGGAAATCGTATTTCCGTCCACCTTGCAGCAGCTTGCGCCGGATTTGTTCTACTACTGCGACCGGCTGAAACGGGTCGACCTCTCGCACACCCAAATCACCCGGATTCCCGAAAGCGCTTTCGCATGCTCCGGAGTAGAAGAAGTATTACTGCCGTCTGCACTCACAGCCATCGGAACACAAGCATTCATGATGACGGAACATCTGAAATCCGCAGTAATCCCCCAAAGCGTCACACATATCGGTATGGAAGCATTCCGGGGAAGCGGCATCACCACCGTACAACTTCCCAACAGCATCTCCACCATAGAAGCACGTGCCTTCTACCTATGCCCCAACCTGACGGAAGTATCCGCATACGGTCCTGCCTCAAGCAACCATCCGGATGCCGTAATCAAAGAGCACTGCTTTGCAGGCTGCCCCAACCTTGCCCGCTTTGAAATTCCTCAAAGCATAAGCATCCTGGGGCAAGGCCTGATAACCGGCAACCAAAAGGTACATACACTGACCATTCCCGCCCGCGTCACCCGCATCGATTTTTCCGCTTTCGACAATACCGGCATAAAAGAGGTCATTGTGGAAGCCCTCACACCGCCTGCCACTTCCGAAGGCGAATGGTACGGATTTCCGGAAACCATAACAAGCATTTCCGTACCCGCACAAGCCGTCGAAGCCTACAAAACGGCCGAAGGCTGGAAAAAATTCGCGGATAAAATCAAGGCACGCTCCTAAGCAAACCCGAGCCCGGCATTAGACTCTCTCTTTAACATTATAAGAGGTCGTGCAAAATGCACTTGATTTTTTTCAGGCACGGAAATACAAATTACACGGAAAACACGGATTTTCTTTATTCTTCTTCCGTGAATTCCGTGAAATCCGTGTAATCCGTGCCCGAAAATATACGCTGCTCCCTTAGAATCTGTATGCAGCTCCTATATTGATAACCCCCTGGTCGAAATCGCTTACCAGCTGGTATCTGAACTCAAAATTCATCGCCCAGTTACGAGGCAGTGCAAATTCCGCTCCCGCTCCCAGATTTACACCGAACCGGCATTCGTTATGATTGCCGTTATCGTCGATATGCACATGGCCTTCGTCCATATCAATATCAAAGTCGTGCATGTCGAACATCCAGTTGGACAATGTCAAACCGAACAACGGATAAAGCTTAACGCTCTTGGCCACCGGAAACAGATAGTGAAAATTCACGTTCAAATCCAGCATGCTTACATTGTCATTCTCGAAGAAATAGTTGAAAGACGGCTCTATACGGATAGGATTGGTAATATTGTACTGATACTTGATACCCAACCCGATACTTTCGATTTCCGTTCCGTAACTCAGGCCAAAACCTATCGCCTGTTTTCCTTTCTGTGCATGGGCACTACCCAACAGCACAAAAAGCAATCCGAATAAAGTTAATACTTTTTTCATACGTTCATTTTTTATTAATTTATTTAAGTTAGAGTGTAATATTCGGCAAAATTAATGTTTTAATTCTATTTAGGAAATAATACGCATTATATATTTCATACGCCACAACCGCCCGGATTTTGATTATCTTTGCATGCTGAATATACACCTATTTTATAATATTATTTTATTTATTGCGAAAAAGAAATGAATTTACTTTTATTGAACACTCCCGCCACCGGTGGGAAACTCGAACAGGCATTGGAAAAACTGATAGATTTTGGAATGGATGCCGGCAAGGACATATTAATCGCCATTTTAATCTATGTAATCGGACGTTTCATCATCAGGCAGATAAGCGCGTTGGTAGCCAGAATACTCGAAAAGCGGAAGATTGAAACCAGCGTGCAGACCTTCCTGAAGAGCCTGATAAAGATTCTGCTGAATATGATTCTTGCCTTTGCCATCATCGGCAAACTCGGTGTGGAAACCACCAGCTTTGCGGCGCTGCTTGCATCCGCAGGTGTGGCTGTGGGTATGGCGCTTTCCGGAAACCTGTCTAACTTTGCCGGCGGACTGATTATACTGATTTTCAAGCCGTTCAAGGTAGGCGACTACATAGACGGACCGGGAGTAAGCGGCACGATAAAGGAAATACAGATTTTCCACACCATACTGTCCACCCTCGACAACCGTATGATTTATGTGCCCAACGGAAGCCTCAGCGGCAATGCCGTCACCAATTACAGCAAGCAGGACAAGCGCCGTGTCGAATGGGTGTTCGGCGTAGAGTACGGCGAGGATGTGAAGCGAGTAAGAGCCGTGCTGCAACGCATCATCAATGCAGACAGCCGCATATTGGACACCCCCGCTCCTCTCATCGTCTTAGGTTCACTGAGCGCAAGCAGCGTCGATATCACGGTACGCGTATGGGTAAAAAGCGCCGACTACTGGAGTGTACTGTACGATATCAACGAAATCGTCTACCAGACATTCAATGAAGAAGGTATCGGATTCCCGTTCCCGCAACTCACCGTACACCAGTCGAAAGAGTAAAAAAACAGAGGATGTTCCCCAAACACTGCGTTCTGCCGCAATCGGGAAACATCCTCTTTAAATATCCTCTTCAAATATCACCGGCCCGGTTCAGGCCAGGCACCGGCTCATTCCTTTCCGCCGGCAACTATCTTCCATGCCCCGGCACTCAGCACCGCACCGATAAACGGGCCTACAATGAAAATCCACAACTGGCTCAAAGCCTCTCCACCCTGAAAGAGCGCAGGGCCTATACTGCGAGCCGGATTAACCGAAGTACCGGTATAACGGATGCAGGCCAAATGTACAAGTACCAAAGAGAGACCTATGGCAAGTCCGGCAAAATTACCGGCGCCCTTCTTGGCATCGGTAGTGCCCAATACCACCAGTACAAACACAAATGTAAACACAATCTCGGCCAGCAGGGCGCCCGTTACGGAAACTCCTTCCTGGCAGGCATTGGCGCCTGTTCCGCTCACACCCGCATTGGAAGTCAGCACCCAAAGAACGGCAGAACCTAAAATAGCTCCTATTACCTGAAACAGCATATACATGCCGGCATCCTTTCCGCTCATACGGCCGGAAAGCAGGCAACCGAGCGTTATCGCCGGATTAATGTGGCAGCCCGAAACGCCACCGATAGTATAGGCCATAGCCACCACCGACAATCCGAAAGCAAGCGCCGTACCTATTACCGTGGCCGCCAGATTAGGGTCGGCCGATGTGCACGACAGACTGACTGCCGTGCCGCAGCCCATAAGAACGAGAACCATGGTTCCCAGCATTTCTGCAATGTACTTTTTCATAACATCAATTTATTAGATTAAACTTAAGGCATCCCGATATACCTTATATATAAGGCAACATAACCGGATACCAACGGTACAAATATAAAATTTAAGCAGCATTTATTCACGCTTTAACATAAAAAAAGAACTCAATTATTCATTATGGCGGAAAAATCATCCATAAAGTCCTTTAATCATTTTTTAACAATATCGGCTTACGGCTTTATCAAATTACAGTTATAACTTTGCATGTGATTAAGGAAAGGAAGCCACTCCTTGCCCAATATTTACAGAACGAATTACAAAATGAAAAGCCAAACCAAGAAAATACTCAAACTGTCCGGTATCATACTGGGAGCACTCACAGCCGTTGCAGGCATACTGATTGCCGTAGTCCTGAACTTCATATTCACTTCCGAGAAGCTGACTCCCATAGTATTGGAAGCCGCCAACCGCAACCTGAATGCCAAGCTGGACATGAAAAGCGTGGAGCTTACCTTTTTCTCAACATTCCCCCGCTTCGGAGTGCAACTGACCGACGGAACCCTGGTTTCCAAAGCCATCCGCGACACGCTGTGGCAACGGACCGACACCCTGGTATCATTCAAAAAGGCCGTAGCGGTGGTCAACCCCATGGACTACCTGCGGCAACAGAAAATCAGCATCCACCGCCTGGCACTGGAACATGCCGATATCTATGCCTATAAAAACAAAGACGGCATTGCCAACTGGGACATCACCGTTCCGGATACGGTACAGTCCGCCTCTTCACCTGCCGGAGACGCCATGAACATCAGCGAGCTCGACATCCGGCAAATTTCCATCAAGCACGCCACAGTAACCATGGACGACCGTGACACACGCATTTTCGCCAACCTATGGGACACAGACCTTACCCTGAAAGCCAATATGAAGAAAGGCCATTCCATGCTGGCGGTAGATTTCCGCAACAAGAACCTTCTCTTCTGGCAAGACGGGCAGTTGTTGGCAAACCGCATCGCCACCCACCTGCGCACCGACCTTGAACTGAACACCACCCGGCACTCCCTGCTCCTGCACGATGCCATGATTGACATCAACGGTACGAAATTGGGAGTAAAAGGAACCGTGCGCCGCGACACCGCAGCCCAAGCGCTCGACGTCGATTTGCAATACGGACTGCACACCCCCTCGCTGGAAACCGTACTGCACATGATTCCGGAGAGCATCCTGAAAAAGGCGGAAGTATCGGCAGGAGGAGAAGTAAGTTTCATCGGCACACTGAAAGGCATGTACGGCAAGCAGAAGATGCCCCTTGCCACGCTGGACATCAGGATAAAAGACGCTTTCGCCAGATACGCCGGACTGCCTTACGGCATAGACAAGGTAAACGCCGACTTTTCCGCCCGGATAGACCTCATGCGGAATACCCCCTCCTGCCTGAACCTGAAAATCTTCCAGTTCAAAGGCGCCGACACCGACATATTGGCCGATATGAAAGTGGACAACCTGCTCACCGACCCGGACATCACCTTTCATACCCGCTCCACCGTCGACCTGAATACGCTGGCGCAGATTTTCCCTCTTCAGGAAGGCATCGGCATGGATGGAAAGATGAATGCCGACCTGAAACTGCGTTGCCGCCTGTCCACCCTCAAGAAACAGGATTGGGGACGGGTAAAGATGCAAGGCAAAATCAGAACGGACAAACTCGTGCTACGCCATACCCAAAAGAATTTCGAGTTCACAAGCAACGCTACGCTGGACTTTGCCGGCAACGAATGGCTCGGAGGGCGTGTTGAAATCAAGGATATGACGCTCCGCTCACCTGCCCTGAACTCAGCCACGGAAAGCTTTACGGCGGCAATCAGCACCTATCCTTCCCAAGACACGCTGCGCCCTGCCAAAACGGAATGCAAGATAGAGATGAACAAGTTGAGAGTATCCCTGGCGGATTCGCTCGACCTCTTTTGCGGAAAATCATCCGCCCGCCTCAAGCTGCAACCCGGAGAGCACAACCCTGCCAATCCGCAGATAGGGCTTACACTGGAAGTGGACACACTGTTCTGCCGCATGGGCGACACCCGCCTGGGAATGGACAAAGCAGGCATCGGAATAACAGCCGAAAAAGTACGCGATTCGCTGTGGACACCCAAAGGCATCATCGGTTTCCACCGCATGGCGTTCCGCACCCCGGAATGTGCGCTTCCCATACAGGTGCAGAAAACTTCCGTCACGGTAAACGACCGCGTCATCACCCTGCGCAATGCCACCATGCGCATCGGCAAATCCGATATCACCGCTACCGGTTCAATTCACGACCTGTACGGCGCCATGCGGCATCACAAGCTTCTGCGCGCCAAATTGGACGTATCGTCCGAACAGTTGGACTGCAACCAGTTGATACGGTCGATATCGCTCCCGTCGGATACACTGGCTGCGGAAAGCGATACGGTCTCCACCGAAGTAAAGCTGTTCGTCATCCCCAAGAACCTGGATTTTGAACTGCAGACCGATTTCAGGAAAATCTTTTACGAGAAAGTCACATTCAACGATGTCCGCGGAGCTGTAGACATCCGCAACCAGTCCGTCTACCTGAAACAGCTCAGCATGAAAGGCATGGGTTCGGACATGAACACCACCCTCGTCTATCAGGCAAAATCTCCGGAAGAGGGATTTGCCGGTTTCGACTTCCGGCTGCACAACATCAACATTGGGAAGCTGGTAGACTTCGCCCCTTCCCTGGACACGATTGTCCCCATGCTGCGCTCATTCGAAGGAACGGTCGATTTCAATGTGGCTGCCGCCGCTTCCCTGGACTCCGCCCTGAACATCAAAATCCCCACCATGCGGTCGGCCATTCATGTCAAGGGAGACAGCCTTGTCCTGATGGACGGTGAGACTTTCGCCGAAATCTCCAAAAAATTCTTCTTCAAAAACAAGAAAAGAAACATGATAGACAGCATATCCGTAAACATCGGCATCAAAGACGGAAATGTAACCGTCTATCCGTTCGAAATATCAATGGACCGTTACAGAGCGGCGGTAGGCGGCACACAAGGGCTGGATATGAAGTTCGACTATCACATCTCCATCCTGAAATCCCCCATTCCGTTCAAACTGGGCCTGAATATATCCGGAACTCTGGACGATATGAAGTTCAAGCTCGGCAAGGCGCGCTACAAAGATGCAGTCACACCGGCAGAGGTACATAAAGTCGATAGCGCGATAGTCCATATGGGGCAGCAGATTGCCGAGGATTTCAAAAAGATTATGAAAAGGTAAATTTATATTTTGTAGGAATTCATAAAAGAAAAGCTCCAAAAATCATTGATTTTCAGAGCTTTTCTTCAATTTACTTTTCTGATTCGTACACCCTCAGGGATTCGAACCCTGGACCCACTGATTAAGAGTCAGTTGCTCTACCAACTGAGCTAAGAGTGCATAAACAAATTTTACTGTAGTGGATACGAGAATCGAACTCGTATTGCATGCGTGAGAGGCATGTGTCCTAACCGTTAGACGAATCCACCAACAAGTTTTTTTTTTAGAAAAGCATCGGTTCTTTCAGACCGATGCTTTCAGTTCCTTGCGGAAGCTGGGGGATTCGAACCCCCGGTACGGTTACCCGTACGTCAGTTTAGCAAACTGGTGGTTTCAGCCACTCACCCAAACTTCCTTAGTAACCAACATTTGTTCTCAAATGCGGTGCAAATGTATGGCAAACTTTTGGACTATGCAAATCTTTCCCGCATATTTTTTTCAGTATTTTTGCAGGGAAATAGATAACACGCTAACACTCAAAACACAATACGCTGTTTAATTTTTCTTCAAAAAGTATTTTCTCAGGCACCTTTTAGAGTATCCCCGTTCAGTTTCCCTATCTTTACCTGCACACACCCGTTTACTTCCCATAAAGAAAACCGGCCTTTCCTCCCTAAGCATTATCTTATAAAACTCTTGCTTGCCCATTTCATGCTGTACCAACGGCGCACAAAAATAGCCCCGCGGATATTTTCGTCCAGCAAAAACGCTACCCACATGCCGCAAATGCCCCAACCCAACGGAATGCCGAACAGATAGCCAAGCCCTACGGCTACACTCCACATCACCACCAGCCCTACATAGAACGGATAATTCACATCGCCTGCCGCACGCAGCGCATTCGTCGCGAAGATATTGACAGGACGCCCTATCTCCAGCACAATATCGATAACCAGAATGGTAACCCCCATCTTTATAATCTCGGCATTGGACGTCAGCCAGCCGAAAATAACATGCCCGAAAAGAGCAAGAATACAAGACAGAATCACGGTTATCATCACCGACTTCTTCATTACATATTTCCCCATCAGGAAAGCCGCCCGCGGTTTCTTCTCCCCTATCAGATGCCCGATGCATATCGCCCCGCCCTGTGCCATGGAAATGCTGAACAGATAAGCAAACATGATGATATTGACACAATAAGTACGCGTGGCAAGCGCTTCCACTCCCAGCATGTTAATGAAATAAGTAATCACCACCTGCGACGAACTGTAAGAAAGCTGCTCGCCGGCAGAAGGCAGCCCCACCTTCATCAGGTTCTTCAACTCCACCCAAGGGAACGGACGGAAGTAAGCCGGCGGGAAACGGTGGATATGCTTGCGGAACAAGATTACAAACAGAATCACCATGGACACCCCTCTGCTGAAAGCCGTAGAGATGGCCGCCCCCTCCACTCCCAATTCCGGAAAGCCGAAACGTCCGAAAATCAAGGAATAGTTGCCTATTATATTCAGCACATTCACCACCACCGTCACCAGCATCGGATACACCGCCTTGTTGGCGCTGCGCAACGAAGCGGAAAGAGTTAGCGACAATGCCTGAAAAAAGGCGAACGCCCCTACAATACGCATATAATCCATACCGTCCTGCATCAGTTCGGGCCCCAGCCCCATCAGCCGCAGGATAGGCTCCGCACACCCGAACAGCAGCATGCTGATGCCTACACCCACCGCGAAGTTCACCAGAAGAGATACTCCCACCACCTGCACCACCTGTTTATGCAGCCGTGCGCCGATATACTGCGAACACAGCACGGAAGTACCGAGATTAATCACCTCAAACACCAGAAAAGTCAGCATGATAATCTGATTGACCACCCCTACGGCAGCCACACTGTTGTCCGAATGGCGGCTCAGCATAACGGTATCCACCGCGCCAAGCATCATAATTAATAATGTCTCTATGAAAATGGGGGCCGCCAGCCTGGCAAGCCGTTTCTTCAGATTCTCCTGCTGTATCATTGTTGTAGAAGCGCTATGATAAAAATCGCGCAAAGATACGGAAAGGAAAGGGAGAACAACTTGACACATATCAAATATTTTTTGCTACCTTTGCCACGCTAAATGACACCCAAACCTGCATAACCGTTATGGACACATTACTCAAAGAAACAGTGAACGCCACCGTCAACTCCCGCTATCCCGGCATGGCGCCCGAAGGCAGACGGCAATTGGAAGAAATCCTGGTCCGCAGAGAAGTGGGAAAAGGCGAACTTCTACTGAAAGAGGGACAGGTAAGCCATAATATCGTACTCGTTGGCAAAGGTATGTTGCGCCAGTTCTATTACAAAAACGGAAAAGACGTCACCGAACATTTCTCTTATGAAGGATGCATCGTCATCTGCATTGAAAGCACGCTGAAGAAAGAGCCCACCCACCTCATGATTGAAGCGCTCGAAGACAGCGTGGTCTACCTGCTTCCCTATGACAAGCTGATGCTTCTTACCGAAATATCGTGGGAAATCAATATGTTCTATCGCAAGATACTCGAATATTCCCTTATTGTTTCACAAATCAAAGCCGATTCCTGGCGGTTCGAGACAGCACGCGAACGCTACAGCCAGCTGATGGAGCAGCAGCCGGAAGTCATCAAGCGCGCCCCTCTGTCGCACATCGCCTCCTATCTGCTGATGACTCCCGAAACCTTAAGCCGGGTACGTTCGGGCATACTCTGATTTTTACGGGAATGCCCGGACCGGTCATAATCTGAATCCATATAGAAATTTACCCTTTCTATATACGGAGTCCTTTTAAATTTTCTTCAAGAAGAACTTCCCAAAGAAGCTGAACAAAATTTAAGCAGGCTCTTAAACCTGTCTTATCTCAAATCTTTTTTTGAGATAGCTTGTTATCAAGCTCATTATCCAACTTAAAATTCAGATTATGACTACCATATACACTTTTGCGCAAAGCGCAATCGAAGAAGCCAGAAGCGCCGGCCGCTACGGCACAGCCAACCTGTACTCCGGCGCCATCAACAGTTTCCGGAATTTTACCGGCGACATCCCCCTTACCTTCAAGGAAGTGACGGCGGGAATGATAAAACGATACGAAGAAAGCCTGTTGCAGAAAGGCCGGCGCCACAATACCATCTCCGCCTATATGCGCATGCTGCGTTCCATATTCAACCAGGCATACCAGCAAGGCATTCCCGATACGATACCTGCCGACGAGCTGTTCCGCTTCGTATTCACCGGCTACGAGCCTACCGCCAAACGTGCCATCTCCCCCGCCCTTATACGGCGTCTCTCGCAACTGAACCTGGAACACTCCCCCCACCTGCGCTTCAGCCGCGATTTATTCCTGCTCAGCTTCTACCTGAGAGGCATTCCGTTTGTCGACCTGGTTCATCTCCGCAAAACGGACATGAAGCACAACACCATTTACTACTACCGCCGCAAGACCCGCCAGCAGCTATCGGTCTACCTCGAACCGTACGCCGCCGAGATTCTGCGACGCTACACCGACAAGCACTCCCCCTCTCCTTACCTTCTGCCCATACTCTCAGCGGTCGGTCCGGAAGGCTACCGGCAGTACAAAAGCGCCCTGCGTCTTTACAACCAGCACCTGCACCGGCTATCCAAGATGCTGCGCCTGAGTGTGCCGCTCACCTCCTACGTGGCACGCCACAGTTGGGCCACCACCGCCAAAGAAGAAGGAGTAGCCATCGCCATGATAAGCGAAGGACTGGGGCATAGTTCCGAAAAGGTAACACACGTATACCTCTCTTCTTTTAACAATAATGCAATGAGCAAAGCCAACCGGAAGGTTATTTCCACCATCCATGCCAAAAAGAAAATGAGAAAAAAAGGGGAATAGAATAAAAAATAGCATGTAAATTAATATTACTTGCTATATAAAATTGTTTCATAGATAGTTCATTCTCTTACTTACAAGGTAAGAGATAACCCATTCCCTTACTTACAAGGTAAGAGAACCATTATTCCGTTTGCAAAGGTATGAAAAATATTATCATTACAAACAAAAAAATATTTATTTTTAAATCTCAAATTCCCATCATAACTACTCATAAAAAGGTATAAAACATATTTTAAAGTATTAAATATTTACATATTTCATTGTGTACATCGCTTTTGTTTAACAAAGTTTCAAAAATGTCATTTCGCTTCCATGTCTTTATAGAAGCATAAGGGATACAATAGGAAAAGTGCTTTTATGTGATTATAAAAAGCTTTTTTACAGTATTTTATTCATTCTCTTACCTTGTAAGTAAGAGAACCCATAATTAATCATAACAAATAAGACAGGGAAATCAATTATTTTATTTACAAAAATTCAATGATTGATAGGACATTACGAAGACCATGAAACAAATTTTGCGTTTCAACAAAATTATCAAGAGCATCATCATTGCCGGTGATTTATGCATTCTCAATGCACTCTTTATAACCTTGTACTATGTATTGGACACAGATACCCAGCGTATCCTTCTCTCCGATTCACTGCCGCAATTGTTGGTATTGTTGAATTTGGTCTATCTCTTATGTAACTATTCCAAAGGAGTCGTGCTTCACCGTCGCATCGTACGTGCAGACCACATCGTAATGCGTGCCGTACGCAATACATTCTGCCATGCGGTAGTATTCATCAGCCTTATCACGCTGGTGCATTTCGGCAGCTTGTCCACACGCTTCCTCGTTATATTCTATACGGCATTCCTTGCACTGCTTGTATCATACAGACTCATATTCAGACATTTCGTCAAAATATACCGCCGCAAGGGAGGCAACCGTCGTACTGTCGCACTCGTGGGCGACGGCTCCAATATGGTCGAACTCTACGAAGAGATGACCGCCGACCCTACTTCCGGCTTCAAGGTAGTGGGCTATTTTGCCGAGCATCCTTCCGACAATTATCCGAAGGAATGCCACTATCTGGGCACTCCCCAAGAAGTAATCCCTTATCTTAAGAAAAGTAAGGCCGAGCATCTGTACTGCGGTCTTACTTCCTCGCATAGCAAAGAGATTCTGCCCATCATCAGCTACTGCGAAAACAACCTGATTCATTTTTACAGCGTACCCAACGTACGCAACTACCTGAAACGGCGCATGCACCTTGAACTGATAGGAAGCGTACCCGTACTGGACATTCGTCAGGAACCGTTGGCGCAACCCGAAAACCGGTTGGCAAAACGCCTGTTCGACATCGTGTTCTCATTACTGTTCCTATGCACAATCTTTCCTATCATCTTCATCATAATAGGACTGGCTATCAAGATAACCTCGCCCGGACCTATCTTCTTCAAGCAGAAGCGCAGCGGCGAGGAGAACAAGGAATTCTGGTGCTATAAGTTCCGTTCTATGCGTGTCAACAAGGACAGCGATAAGGTGCAGGCTACTTTAAACGACCCGCGCAAAACCCGTCTGGGCAATTTCATGCGCAAAACAAGCATCGACGAACTGCCGCAGTTCATCAACGTTCTGTTGGGCGACATGTCCGTAGTAGGTCCCCGCCCGCACATGCTGAAACATACCGAAGAATACTCCAAGCTGATTGATAAGTATATGGTACGCCACCTTGTCAAACCCGGCATCACCGGTTGGGCGCAAGTCACCGGCTTCCGCGGAGAGACCAAGAAACTCTGGCAGATGGAAGGACGCGTGGAGCGCGACATCTGGTATCTGGAACACTGGACATTCATGCTCGACCTGTACATTATCTACAAAACCGTGAAGAATGCGGTAAAAGGAGAAAAAGAAGCCTACTAAAACAAGTTGAAAGCTGAGAGTTGAAAGTTTAAATCAAAAACACATGAAAAAAAGAAGTCTGATATTTTTATTATTACCTCTGCTGTTGGCAGGATGCCAAAGCTACAAGAAAGTACCTTATCTGCAAGACGATTTGCAGCAGATTGCCATGGCAGATACAAGCGTCCGAGACATGACCTTGTATGATGCTCGTATCATGCCGAAAGACCTGCTGACAATAGTGGTAAGCTGCCCGGAAGAGCCAGCGCTGGCAGAACCGTTTAACCTTACCATAGCAACCCCTGTCAGCAATACAGGCAGTCAATCGCTTACTTCCCAACCGGCATTACAGCAGTACCTCGTAGACAATAACGGAAATGTAGAATTTCCCGTATTGGGCACTATTCACTTAGGGGGACTTACCAAGGGAGAAGCCGAGCAATATATCAAGGACAAGCTCAAATCTCAGTTCCGTGAAACACCCATTGTCACAGTACGTATGATCAATTATAAAATATCCGTTATCGGTGAAGTCGGGCGTCCGGGAACTTTCACCATTTCCAATGAGAAGGTCAATATCTTTGAGGCCCTTGCCATGGCAGGCGATATGACTATCTACGGCATTCGCGACAATGTAAAGCTGATTCGCGAGGACAGCACCGGCAAGCGGGAGATTGTCACACTCAACCTGAACGATCAGGACATTCTGCAATCACCTTATTACTACCTGCAACAGAATGATATTTTATATGTCACTCCTAATAAGACCAAGGCAAAAACGTCCAATATCAGCAGTAGTACCACCATCTGGTTCTCGGTTATCGGCTCATTAGTATCGCTGGCGAGTCTTATTATCGCAATTACAAAATAAGAGAAATTGAACCTCAACAAACAAAAATAAAAAATTACAGACGTGAAAGAAGAAATATACGACGACTTGTTCGAAGAAAAAGAAGAAAAGACCAACTGGCAGGCTATGCTTTTCAAATACATCATCCGGTGGCCCTGGTTCATCGCCTCTGTTATTTTCTGTCTGGTATGCGCCTGGCTCTATTTGAAGACCATTACTCCCGTGTACAACATAAGTGCGTCCATGATTATCAAGGACAATAAGAAAGGAGGCAATACCGGCAATGACCTCAGCGCTTTTGAGGACCTTGGTATCATATCTTCTTCTCAGAATATCGATAATGAAATCGAAATTCTCCGTAGCAAATCGCTTATCAAGGATGTGGTCAGTGAATTGGAACTGTACATCAGCTATTCCGGCGAAGGCAGATTCCAGAAGCCCGATTTGTACGGTTCTTCTCCGGTACTCGTACATTTTCTGCCCGAAGATGCCGAACGGCTTAAGGCCCCCATCTTGCTGACCGTCAGCTATCAGTCCGGCAACCGGATAGATGTAACGGCAACCATCAATGGAAATACCGTCAACAAGCATTTCACGGAACTGCCCGCCGTTCTGTCCGGAGAGGCAGGTACACTCACGTTTACTTCCAATCCCACCGCTCCCATTACCGGTAGCGGCAGTGTAGACGTAAGTATTGTCAATCCACTGTCCATAGCCAAAGGATATCGAAGCGCTTTATCCATCGAACCGACCAGCAAGACCACTTCCGTTGTTACCGTATCGATAAAGAATACGAACAAAAAACGTGGTGAGAACTTCATAAACAAACTTGTCGAAATCTATAATAAAAACGCCAACAACGACAAAAACGAAGTGGCACAGAACACCGCCCGCTTCATCGATGAACGCATCTCCGTCATCAATCAGGAATTAGGCACTACGGAACAGGAACTGGAAAGTTTCAAGCGCGAAGCAGGGCTTACCGACCTTAGCAGCGATGCCCAGCTTGCCGTCAGCGAACAGTCTGCCTACGAAAAGCTTTGCGTAGAGAACGGCACCCAGCTCAATCTGGTCCAATACCTCTCCGAGTATATTCAAAAACCGGAGAACGCAGCCACCACTCTTCCTGCCAATGTAGGCCTGAACGATGAAACACTATCGGGGCTCATCACTCAATACAATGCGTTGATTCTGGAACGTAACCGTCTGTTGCGTACCTCTTCGGAAACCAACCCGGTTGTCCGCCGTCTCGACAGCAACATACAGGACATGCGTGCCGGCATCCTCACAACCATCGCCAGTGTACGCAAAGGACTGCTTATCACCAAAGCCGACCTCGACCGCCAGGCAGGCAAGTATGCCGGACGCATCAGCAATGCTCCTGCCCAGGAACGCCGCTTCGTCAGCATCCAGCGCCAGCAGGAAATCAAGGCAGGACTTTATCTCATGCTGCTGCAGAAACGCGAGGAAAATAATATTGCACTTGCCGCCACCGCCAATAACGCCAAAATCATCGACGATGCGCTGGCAGATGATTTCCCCGTATCTCCCCAAAGCAAAAAAATTTACATGATGGCATTTGTGCTCGGTCTCGGTATTCCGGTTGCCATCATCTACATACTGAACCTGCTGAGCTACCGCATCGAAGGACGCGCCGACGTTGAAAGACTCACCAATGTCTCCATTATCGGCGATGTTCCCTTGAACGATTCGGAAGACAAGCACGCCATTGCCGTCCGCGAAAACGACAACGACATCATGGCGGAAACTTTCCGTAGCCTGCGCACCAACCTGCTTTTCATGTTGGGCGACCCGGACAGAAAAGTCATTCTCGTCACCTCTACCATGAGCGGTGAAGGAAAAACATTCATAGCATCCAATTTAGCTGTCAGCCTGGCATTATTAGGCAAGAAGGTCATCATCGTGGGACTCGACATCCGCAAGCCGGGATTGAACAAGGTCTTCCGCATACACCACAAGGAAAAGGGAATCACCGGTTTCCTCTCCGCTCCCCAAAGTACCGATTTGCGTTCCATGATACTGCCTTCCGAGGTATCGGACAATCTTCATGTACTGCCCGGTGGAGCCATCCCGCCCAATCCCACGGAACTGTTGGCACGCAAATCCCTGGACGATGCCATCGAACTGTTGAAAAAAGACTACGACTATGTCGTGCTCGACACTGCCCCTATCGGCATGGTCACCGACACGCAGCTCATAGCACGCGTTGCCGACATCAGCGTTTACGTATGCCGTGCCGACTATACGCATAAGAACGACTACCAGCTCATCAACGAGCTGTACGCCAACAAGCGTTTGCCCGGTCTGTGCACTGTTATCAACGGCCTGGACATGAAAAAGAAAAAGTACGGCTACTATTACGGCTACGGCAAGTACGGCAGGTACTACGGCTACGGCAAGAAATACGGCTATGGCTACGGGTACGGTTATGGCGATACTTCTGATTCGAAATAAGATATTCACCCCATAAGCCTGGGGAACTTCTACATGCAATGCTGTCCTTGTTTCCGGGCTTATTTTTTGTTTGTTTGCTTGTATGCTGTGGCAGCAGAGCGCTGCTGCCCGGCATACTTTTTAACCCAACCGAACGTAAAAAACAATGCAGAATACGAATCACATAGAAACAAAAAACAATACAGCACCCCGCCAATGGCTGGTGGCCTATGTACAGTCGTGCCTTGAGAAAAAGACTGCACAACGGCTTGCCGCTATGGGCATCGAGTGCTACCTGCCCGTCCAAAGCGAGATTCGCCAGTGGAGCGACCGCCGCAAACGGGTAGAGCGTCTTGTGATTCCCATGATGATATTCGTGCATGTCACTCCGCAGGAACGGCCGCTCCCCCTGAGCCTGCAGGCGGTCAGCCGCTATATGGTACTGCGCGGCGAAAGCACCCCTGCCGTCATCCCCGACGAACAGATGGACCGGTTCCGCTTCATGCTCGATTACAGTCCCGAAGCGGTGGAAATGTGCAGCGCCCCGCTGGCTCCCGGCGATGCCGTGAAAGTAATAAAAGGGCCGCTTGCCGGACTCGAAGGAGAGCTTATCACTGTGAACGGGAAAAGTAAAGTTGCTGTGCGGCTGGATATGTTGGGGTGCGCGCATGTGGATGTGCCTATAGGATTTGTCGAGAAAAAGGGGGAGGAAATGGAAGGACAAAAGAACAAAAAGACAAAAGAAATACAGAAGGCAAAAGAGATACAGAAGAGGAGGCAACAAGAAGAAAAGGCTGTACGATGATTTTACTATCACCCTACAGCCTTTTCAGCATCCCGCTATCAGAATTCCTTCCCTACATCAAAGCAGGGACATTGCTTGGTCCACTCCATGGGTTCCACTTCCCCGTTTCCGTTCAGGTCGGGACTGAGGTCCCTGTGCCCCACTACACACGTACCGGGATATTCCTGTAATAACTTTCCCACCAGCACACTCAGCGAATGTCGCTGCCACTCTGTCCTCGTATCTTTCGGATTTCCGTAACGGTCCAGCCCACCTTCATAACAGATACCTATCGAGTGAGCATTGTAGCCCCGCGCATGCGCCCCCACTTTGCTTACCGGACGGGTAGCCAGGACTCTTCCGTCACGCCGCACATAGAAATGATACCCCGTTCCGTCGAACCCTATAAGCCTGTGAGAAGCCTCCAGCGCCTGTTCGGTCAACGCATAGTTCTCGCGCGTGGAGCTACAATGGATTACTATCAGGTCAATCGCTCTCATCTCCTAATAGTTCATCGCACTCGCACCAAACACACCCAGCACAGCCGAAGCCACTGCAATTACCACTTTCAAAATCGTATCCCAAAAACCTTTACTTTTTCCCATACTTCTTTTTTTTCAATTTAAAAAATTAAAATTCATCATTCAAAACACCTTATCCTTATCCCAACGGGTTCTCTTCCTCACCGCCGGCATTTCCGCCGCCGTTGCCGCTACCGCCCGATGTCTTGTTGTCATCGGACACCAGTTCGAAATTGATATTGTTGGGTGCGCCCTTCGTGGTGGCAACCGAGTCGTTCACCAGTCTGAGCGTAGTGGCGACCTTGAAATTAATCCGCACCTTGTCAATATTCTTCACCGTACAATCCTTGGGATTTTCCGTTGCTATGCAGTGAAACGAAGTGCGGAAAATTCCGAAATCATCCAGACGGACACTGTTGCCGTCGGTCAGCTTCTCGCGCATGTTTCTCACAATCGCCTTGCCCACGTGCAGCACATCCTCTGCCGACATACCTCCCAAAGCCTCTATTTCTTCCGAGATGCGTTTCAAATCATACATCTTCGCGTCGCGCGGTTTTCTTTTCAGGATATAAACCAACGGAGACGTCTTGTCGCCAATCTTCTTGTAGCGCTGTGCGCGTACCACCAATGCTGTTGCCATAATTCTTAAGTTTTAATTGTTAATTGTAAATCATTCATCGCTCAATCCGAAGGGGCCCTTTCTTCTGACCGGCGATACAAAGATAGCGCCTTCCCCACCCGCTTCCGCCCCTTTCCGCTCCTTCGCACATCATTGCACACCATAAAGCGTTTTTCTGCAACTTATGACACCTTACGACGCGATAAACTCTCCTTTTTTCTTTCGCAAACCACTAATTTTCACTAACTTTACATCATAAAAACAAGTAATAAAGAACATGGAAAAATCCTCTTTCATCCCCCGCAGCTACAGCAAAAGCGAGCTGGCAATCTTATACAGTCCCAGCATCACGCCCAAGGCAGCCGTCCGCAAGCTCAACCGCTGGATAGCCTTCAAACCCGGACTTCTGGAACAGCTTGCCGCCACCGGCATGCTTCCCAATGCCAAGTGCTACACTCCGATTCAGGTGCACGTCATCGTAGAAGCATTGGGAGAACCATAGCCCTCGAAAAGCCAGGCGTTTAAAAGCCGAATGCCCGGAGTTTGCATCTGAAACTCCGGGCATTTCAGCCTGAAACACAAGGCATTCCGGGAGCAAACACCCGGTCTTTCAGGAGCAAACTCACGGGGTTACCAGCCCCATCCACGGCAGCCTGTCCTTATCCAGAACCCTCCCCTGCATCTCGGTCATTATCTGCTCCTCCGATTCCCGTTCATCATACCGCCCGCACGGCTGCCTCACAAACAGCACGCTTCCCGTCCGGCACAAATCCTGGTCGCGCACTTTCAGCATATCCAGCCGGGTATAGCGCCTGTCCGGTTCCTCGATGCGGCTTATGGAAAAGATGAAATCGGCAAGGTTCGCCCAGTTGGCGCTGCCCGAAATGGTGTACATATCTATCTCCTCCAGCTCGTTCTTCCCGTTCAGCTTTTTCAGGCTGCGGGGATGCGCCACGATAATCACCCAGACACCGTTGTTACGCCCCCACGCCTGCATCTGCGTCAGCATGCCCTTGATGGCCTGCGTCTCCGTGTTGTAGCGTCCGGTTTCCATTTCCATGAAGAGGTACGGGTCGATGATGAGATACTTCAGCGGCATGGCGCGTTTCACCCGCTCCGCGCGCTCTATGATGTTGGCGGGCGTGGGCGAAACCTCGTGCAGGTCCAGATGCACCATGTGCCTGTCCAGGAAAGAGACGATGGGCTGCAACTGTTCGCGGGTGTATGCCGCCGTGTTCACCTTGCCCAGCATCAGGCGGATAAGATTTGCCATGTGTTTGTTCTTGTCGGGAACCTCAAAGGAGAGATAGCACACGTTACGTCCCGTCTTGGCCATGAGGCGGCAGGTCAGGTCGTTCAGAAAATCCGTCTTGCCGCTGTTAGGCTTTCCGGTGGCAATTATCAGTCCGCCCTGGTCGGTTGGATGGAACACCCGGTCGGTAAGCGGACCGTAACCCACATCGTAGCCGTGGTCGTAATTGCCGTTCAGCACGTTCATAATCTCATCCGCACGTTCGCTCACGGTGATGATGTCCGACGTACGGTGCGGGCATGCCGAGCCGATAATCTCGCGCACCACATCGGCGCCGTACGCCACAAGCACGTCGGATATGTCCTTGCAGCCGCCGGGCAGGACGGTGAACAGGCATCGCGTACCGAAATAGTCGGCAAGATGCTTCACAAGCGTCCTTCCGGGCAGGTCGCTGTCACCGCAAATCACCAGCTCCTGCACCCGGTCCAGCCAGGGGCGGAAAGCCTCGAAGCCTTTGGAAAGGTCGCTTGCCGCGCCATTGGGCACGCTGATAACATACGGATAGCCCGCCTCGCGCAAAGTCAGCACATCCCTTTCCCCTTCGGTGACAATCAGGCGCGGAATATTCTCTTCGGCAATCAGCAGCGGGTTGATACAGTCGATGTTGTAAGGCGGGCAAGGTGTGGTGGGCGAATCCTGGCTCCAGCATTTGGTATAGCCGGAAGCGGTGGCGTCGCACGAGCGGTACTTCACGTTGACGGGCTGCCCGTTGATATAGTTCACATAGGCGATGCACTGATACATCATCCCCGCAGCATTCTTTTTATCCTTTCCGTCCTTGCTGTCCTTGCCTCCGAAGCAGCGGTGCACCAGGCAGCCGATACGCGCGTCGATGGCTGTTTTCAACGAGATTCCCATATCGGCAAGATAACGGCGGGCGGCAAGCTGTCCGGTATCGGAGGTCTCCGGGTCATCGGTCAGCGGTTTGATTTTGGCGATAACCTCAGGCGACAGTCGCTTGTAGTCTTCGGGAATCATCGACACCTCAAATGCGGCGTTCCCTCCGCCTGCCGATGCCATACCGCCCGGCTCTCCTTTCCCGGCACTTCTCTTTGCCATCGGCGAAGCTCCCGCCGGATTCCCGGCATCCTGCCATCCCGTGCTTCTGCGCTCTGTCCAGAAGTCCTTCAGTTTCCCGTGAAAGTCGCACCCCGCATAAAAGCAGCAGTACAATCCCGTATCGCGCGAAATGGCAAGATGTTTTTTCCCGCACTTGGGACACTCTGCTATATAATTCTTCCCCGCTCTTCTACGCTCGGGAAAATCACTCAAACAATAAAACGGCTTCATCCTCCTAAATTTTATAATTTATAACTCACAACTCCCCCCATTTTCCACTCAGCACGTTCCACTCCGCTCCCGATCCCGGGCGGGGCGGTGCATTGTCCGGTATGTTCACCATCCCTTCCAGCGGGTCGTCGTAAAAGCGCAGGCCGCTTTCCTTATCCGTCCACTCAAACTCGCAGAGCGGATGGTTGTTGCGTTGTTCACTCCGCATGTCGGCAAGGTTCTGTACCCGTTGCCGCCTTCCGGCATCCGTGGCATCTTTCAGCATCCGCAGCCCGCCGGCGGATTTCAGCAGGTTGCTCAGCCAGCACAGCCGCCCGACATGGGTGGATTTCATAAAGCGTTCCTGGCTTGCGAAGTAAGGCACCAACAATTCGTTCACCAGGTACACCAGGTTGGCGCAGGCATCTTCGCGCGCCAGTCCCTCCTTCTGCTGGAAGCCGTCGATGAGCGGAGTGAAAATCCGCATCTTATCCATCGGATTTTTGTTGATGAGGTGAAAGAAATTATGTGCGGCTTCCAGGCTTTTTTCCGCAGAAGAAATCCTTCCGGAGGATGTATTATTCTTATTATCCTGTATAGTATATATATTATATATATCCCCCTGCGGTAATTTTACCGGTAAAGTTACCGGTAAAGTTTCCGCGGAATCATCCGTTTTTTCTTTCTCTTTCCAGAGGTAGGAATAGAACGAACTCATCCCGTACACATTGTCGCCGGGTACGATGCCGAACGCTCCGCTCAGCCTGACCGCTTCCACCAGATACCGCGCGTTCTTAAACTTCAGCGCCTTGCTGATATCATAGAAATTCTCCACAGGATAAACCGCATCCTCGTTCATGTAGGCGGTCATCCCCAACATCAGTTCCAACAGCTTTGCAATGGTGGAATCCGTAATTTTCCGACTTTTCCACTGCCCTATGGTCTTTTGCAGCTCCCGTACGGAAAGAGTAGTTTTATGTGCTTTCATAGCATTTATATTTTAAATTGTTTTAAAAACTGTTGCAAAGGTATACCTTTGTACCCAAATTCTTCGTACCCACTATATGGGTACGGGATTTATATATTTTTATATAATTAACTAAAAACATTTTTATTATGCAACATTACAGATTAGCTACCAACCACCCTGAGTTCAGCGAATTCCTCGAAAAGGAAATGAAACAGCTTAAAATCACCAAAGACCAGCTCCGTGAGGCTTGCCACATAAGCCCCACCCACTTCAACAACATAAAAAAGGGCTCTATAATTATGAAGTAAGCGTCTATGACAGGATTCTGAGAGGGTTTGAAGAGTTCACGACACCGGAAAACGCACAACGTATCTATCGGGAAGGGGTAAAGACTTTATTTCCCAAGCTGAAAGAGTAAAGTTTTATTGCAGTTTTACGAAGAGACATATCATTAATTTTCTTCATAAAACTTGGCATATTACAACTAAATTTGTAAATTTGCCGCACATTTATCAATTACTATTGCTTTCGTCTTTTCCGGATTTTGGGAGGGGCGAAAGCGTAGCGTACTTATCCGTATCTATCCAAAGAATAAATTAAGCATATTTGAACCTAAAATATTTTCCTCATAAAATATTTTACAACTTTCTTTATGCAAACTCCAATCATTTCTTCTAAACGAATTAATAACAAGCAATATGGCACAGGATATTAAAATAGCAGTAGCCGGAACAGGCTACGTGGGACTAAGTATAGCAACTTTGCTCAGTCAACATCATCAAGTAACTGCGGTGGACGTAATACCCGAAAAAGTTGAATTGATAAACAATCGCCAATCACCTATTCAAGATGAATATATAGAAAAATTCTTAAAAGAGAAAAATCTGAATTTGCGTGCCACACTTGATGGAGCATCTGCTTACAAAGATGCAGATTTCGTTGTAATAGCAGCTCCCACCAATTATGATCCGGTAAAAAATTATTTCGATACGAGCCATGTGGAAGAAGTCATCGACTTGGTATTGGAAGTAAACCCGGATGCTGTAATGGTCATTAAAAGCACAATTCCTGTAGGATACTGCCAATCGCTTTATACCAAATATGCAGCAAAGGGAATAAAGAATCTGAACTTGTTATTCTCTCCGGAATTCCTTCGCGAAAGCAAGGCTCTTTATGATAACTTATATCCAAGCCGTATTATTGTAGGTACAAAAACAGACAACGAGCAACTCACAAAAGCAGCACATTCTTTTGCTGCCTTGCTGCAGGAAGGAGCTATAAAGAAAGATATAGATACTCTTTTCATGGGGCTAACCGAAGCCGAAGCTGTAAAGCTTTTCGCCAATACTTACCTCGCCTTACGTGTCAGCTATTTTAATGAACTGGACACATATGCTGAAATGAAAGGGCTTGACACGGCGGCTATCATCAATGGAGTATGCCTTGACCCTCGTATCGGTACACAATACAACAATCCGTCTTTCGGCTATGGCGGTTATTGCCTGCCCAAAGACACCAAACAGCTTTTAGCTAATTATAGCGATGTTCCTGAAAATCTGATTGAGGCTATCGTAGAAAGCAATCGTACCCGTAAGGATTTCATTGCAGACAGAGTGCTTCATCAAGCTGGTTATTACGATTATTATAACCGAGGCGATTTCAATCCGTCAGAAGAGAAGCACTGCGTAATCGGTGTTTACCGATTGACGATGAAATCAAATTCTGATAATTTCCGCCAATCATCCATCCAGGGGGTAATGAAACGTATTAAAGCCAAAGGTGCGGAAGTTATTATTTATGAACCAACATTAGAAGATGGAAGTACATTCTTTGGTAGCCGTATTGTAAACAATCTTGATGAGTTCAAAAAACAGAGTAATGCGATTATTGCGAATAGATATGATGTATGTTTGGAAGATATAAAAGAGAAAGTATATACGAGGGATATTTTTAGAAGGGATTAATGAAAATATGAATCATACAATTAAAAAACTAAAGACAAAATCAAAAAATATTCGTTTTTACAATTAAGAATACAAAATATACATTTATTGAATCTTCTTTTTTAAATAAATTTTCACTACATCTTTATTAATGGGGTCAAAAGTAAACAAAATATTTAAAAATACAGTTTATTTGTATGGAAATACTGCATTCTCTATGTTTGTATCCCTACTCAGTACAAGATTAATACTTAATGCTCTAGGGAAAGATGATTTTGGTATATTTTGTATTGTTGGTGGTGCTATTGCTCTTTTAGGTTTTATTAATGGGGGAATGGCAGGAGCAACACAACGTTTTATCAATTATGCAGAAGGCGCAGGTTTAAAAGAAAATAAAATTAAAATTTTCAATGCAAGCATATCCATTCATTTAGGTATATCTCTCATCTCATTCGTTGTATTAGAAATAGCTTTTTTTCTTTTTTTCAACGGTATATTAAATATTCCCACAGACCGAATTTATGCAGCAAAATGGATTTATCAATTTTCTGTTTTATCTACAATACTCACCATTCAAACTACACCTTATAATGCTTTAATCAATGCTCATGAGGATTTAAAATACTATTCAATTGTAGGATTTATCTTTACTTTTATAAAGCTAATTATAGCTATACTAATTGTCTATATTAGTACAGATAAATTAATTCTATATGGTATATTAACCACAATAAGCAGTTTGCTCAACATCATCATCGTACAGACTTTCTGCCGTTTTCACTACGATGAATGTATATTCTCCCCCCGAAAATATTTTGACAAGAACATAGCTAAAGAAATGCTCTCTTATGCCAGCTATGCTTTCCTCACAACCATTACATCTGCTAGTTCTGTATATGGTGGAAATATCGTTGTCAATAATTTCTTTGGAACTTCCATTAATGCAGCACAAGGAGTAGCAAGCCAAATCTCCGGACAACTTATGGTTTTTCCTAATAATCTACTTATGGCCATAAATCCTATTATAGGTAAAAGCGCAGGAAATAAAGATTATAATTCAATGATCAAATATGCACTGACCAGTAGTAAACTTTCTTTTTTTATTCTCCTTTTTTTTGCAATACCTTTTATTCTTGAAACTAATTGGATAATGAGTATATGGTTAAAAAATATTCCTGAATGGGCTATTATTTTTTGCCAACTTGAAGTTATACGCAGATTACTTGACCAATTATTAGTGGGACTTCGCAATGCGATCAATGCTGATGGACATATAAAATATTATTCTAAAATTCAAAGTTTTTTGTATATATTACCTCTACCTATTACTTTTATTCTGTTTAGTTATGGTTTTCAACCTGTATGGCTCTACATAAGCTGGATTTTATGCTTAAATATATTTGCGAGCTATAACGTAATTCAACAAGCACACCGATATTGTCATCTAAATAGAAAAATATTTTTTACATCACTTGTCAGTAGATGTATTATAGTAGCAATGATTATGGCTACCGTTGGTTCTTTCCCTCATTTTTTTATAGGTCCTTCTTTATGGAGAAGCTTTTTAGTTGGAATGCTAACAAGTATTTCATTTATTATTTCAGTATGGTATCTAGCCTTAACAGATATTGAAAAGCAAATAGCAGTTCATATCATACAACTTATTAAATCAAAAATACCTTTTAAGAATTCAACTCAATCCTGAACATGCAAAAATATAATGCCCCAAATTTTACAAAAAAGATTTGGCACTATTTACTAATCTATGCAGCTGTTTCTTTCGGAGGCATGGCATTGCCTACCGTCATGGGACGCGAACCTTTTATTTTACTCACCTTTTTCATTGGTATTTTTTATATAATTACCCAAAAGACAGAAGAATCCAATCGCTATTTGTTTTTTTTAACCATATTAACTTCTAGTTTATCTATCACCTTTTTAGGTTCTGATCTGTCTATTGGTTCCATCTTGTCCACTTTAGCGGCTTTTATGTTTACATATGGTATTATAGCTTGTGACCCACAAAACTTTATTCAGCGATTCTTAAAAATAATATTTATTATATCGGTTTTGTCAATTATATTGTATGCTATGACACAAATTTTGGGAATAGATTTTTTTTCACCTCTTTTTCCCCACCTACTTGCTCAAAAAGCAGATAATTTGAGCAGTGGATATTATGGTTATGGTGGTTTCTTATATAGATGGACTTATATCCATCAAAATCGTAATTGCGGACCATTTGGTGAGCCAGGACAATACCAAGGGGTCTTATCCGTAGCATTATATTTTTCATTTTACAAAAAACAAATTTTTAAAAGCATTAGGCAACAATTTCTTTTTATAGTAGTTTTCACATTTACGCTTTTAACTACACTCTCTACAAATGGCTACATAGCCATGATTATTGCTTATACTTGTTATTTTTTAGATCCAAACACCAACAGCTTCATTAAACAAAAAGTAAAAAAACTGATTTTATTCATATTAATAGTTTTACTTCTCACCCCATTAGGGCAAGAGTTCATTCAAATTGCCATATTAAATAAGTTTATTGGAGATAGCGGATTTACAATAGAAGAAAACACTACAGGAGCAAGAACAAAAGGTATATTTGAAATGATTAATTATATCCAAACAAATCCTTCTGTTCTATTTGGTATTGGATATGACAAGTTACAAGAATTAAATTTCGATACAGTATCTGGTCTTCCTAAATTATTGATAGCAATTGGATTGCTTCCGTTCTCTGTGATAATAGGTGGAATAATTTACTTTAGCAAAAAATACGCACAAAGTATATATCAAACAATACTTATATTCATGCTATTTATCTCTATGGGATTAGGGCAATCACATATTATGAATCCTTGCCTTTTTTCTATGATTTTTTCAACGTATATTTTACGAATTCAATTATCCAAATATAAAAATAAGCTATTAGCTAAAATTTAAAGGTAATAAGATTATGAGAGTTTTATGGTTAGCCACATGTGAATCATTTTATGATTATGTTGTATCAAATTCCAATTTCTCAACTGATAGCGAAGGTGGTTGGTACACAGGATTACATCAAGCCATACAGCTGTATGATACCGAACATACAATCGAATTAGGTATAGCTTTTACATGTAACAAAAATATACCAGATAAAACAATTATCAATCATTGTACATATTATCCATTAAGACCTAAAAAAGAATCTCGCTTACAACGTTTAATATACTTATGGGGTGGATATAAAAAAAACAAAACTCCATGGCGTGTTCGCATTACACAAATTATAAAAGATTTCAAGCCCGACGTAATTCACTTCTTTGGCATTGAAAGTCAAATGGCATATTACCTATTAGACTTAAAGACACCTTGCATAATTAACATTTTAGGTATTTTAGGTCCATGTTATAATGCTTTCTTTCCAATAAACATGAACAACTACAGTGTTTTAATACATAATCATTCATTCAAAGAATTAATCTTAAATAACCAGATACGATTTGCCTACAAAACTATGGGAATCCGTACCATACATGAAAAAAAACTATTATCTCATTGCAAAAACTTAGCTGGTCGAACAGAGTGGGATAGACAGATTGTTAATATATTTGCACCACAAGCTCACTATTATGTTATTAATGAAATATTACGTCCTATTTTTTATCGGTCACAAAAATGGAAATACCAACAGCGCACACAAATTGAAATTGTTAGTACAATATCTGAAAATACATATAAAGGACTCGACTTAATTCTGAAAACGGCATCACTTATGACACAATTAAACATTCCTTTCCATTGGCGTATTATGGGAATTTCACCAAGGAATAAATTTATACATTTTTTTGAAAAGCACTATAATATAACTACTCAAGACAATGGTATTGAGCTATTAGGCAAAGTGAAAAGCAAACAATTAGTTCAAATATTACTAGATGCTGATTTATTTGTACACCCTTCATATATTGATAACAGCCCTAATAGTGTATGTGAAGCCCAATATTTAGGCATACCAGTGATAGCATGCTATGTGGGGGGAATTCCAACACTTATAGAACATGGAAAGTCCGGATGGTTAGTCCCCACTAATGCACCCTATGAAATAGCATATCTTGTTAAAAATTATCACAGATTACCTGTCGAATCTATCTCTACTTATGAAATTAAAATAGCCGAGCAACGACACAACCCTCAAAAAATATATCAAGAAGCTTTAGTTTGCTACCAATCCATTCTTAATAATCAAAACAAATGAATACTCTAAAAAAAATAAAGTCATATTGGAGTGATTTACAGAGTATCCAATCCAATTGGGGATTAGGTATGCTTTATAAACTACGTCTTAAACCACTGTGGATACACTATATAATTAATAATGGAAAAGGTGACCGTTTAGACTTGGAATTTGAAGCGCTTACAGATTATCTCATCAATGACAACCAAGAACTCATTAATAAATATCAACATAAAGAAACTAACCAAATTCCTATTGGTGAAACCGCTCCTATTTGGGTATGCTGGTGGCAAGGTGAAGAACAAATGCCTGAATTAGTTAAACAATGCTACAAGTTGTTAAAACGATATTCTGGTAGGCATCCTGTTAAATTACTAACTAAAGATAATTACCAAAAGTATATAAAATTTCCATCACGAATTATGGAACTCTTTCAAAACGGTAATATAGCTATGGCACCATTTAGCGATATTATGAGAATGTACTTAATTAATACATATGGTGGCATATGGATTGATTCAACTTTTTGGATAACTAAATCATTCAATATTTCATCAGAACCATTTATTGCTGTTAAATCTGGTAATTATAATGAAGCATTCATTTCTCGTGGTCGCTGGAGTATAAATTTTTTAGGAGGAACCCCAAATAGTAAATACTTTTCTTTCATGTATGAAGTTTTAATTAACTATTGGAATAAGCATGAATATTTAATTAATTATTTTCTTACTGATTATTTTACTCATATTGCATATATACATTTTACTGATGTTAAAGAACAGATAGATTTACATACTCGCTGTTGCCCTAATTTGACCACTTTAAATATGAATGAACCTTACAATAAATTCCAATTGCAGAATATTATTAAAAAGAATAATTTCTTAAAATTGAGTTGGAAATGGAAATTATGTAAACAATCCAATGACGGCTCTCCTACCGTATACAATTATTTTCTTTCACTTTAAAAGAGAAACAGCTAATGGATATATTAATTAATTATGCTAATAAGAAATATGAGCATTCTAGATGGTGGAATTCATTTACAGGTAGATATATAGCTAAATTTGATAAAATATATGAATTCAGCCCAAATGATATTGACACTGATTTTTTACAACAACACCAAAATATTCTATCCTACAAAAGAGGAAATGGATTATGGTTATGGAAACCGTATTTTATCCATCGTGTAATAACAGAATGTCTTGACAATGATATTATATTTTATTGTGACTCGGGTGCTATTTTCAAAAGAGGTATACAACCAATAAAAGATATATTAACTCATAAGAGTCCATTCTTTGTTTGTGATATTCCATTAATAGAGGAAAACTTCACAAAGCCAATTTGTTTTAAAAAATTAAATTGCGACAATGATGCAATAAAAAAATCAAATCAAATTATTGCTACTTTTTTTGCATTTAAGGTTTGTAGTGAAAGCCGAGCCTTTATAAAAGAATGGTTAACGTATTGTTCTGACTTAGAACTCATATCACCTGCAGGAAGTTTAAATATCCCATCTTTTATGGGAAATAATTTTGTAGTTCATCGCGAAGACCAATCACTTTTTAGCTTACTCTGTAAAAAACATGGATATACCCCTCACCGTGACATCTCACAACGTGGTAAAAAGCCCAAAAGTTACTACAATCCATATTATTTATATAGCGAGCCACAACACTATTCTGATAAATATCCTGACATACTATTTCTACATAAATCACCGAATTTTGGGTTATATACCCTTTTAAAGCCTTATTTGAAAGAACTTTACCTCAAAATTATACGATGATGAATGATAAAATAAGCGTAATTATTCCTGTATACAATGTAGAACTTTATTTGAATAAATGCCTACAATCTATAATAGGCTCAACCTACTCTAATTTAGAAATTATACTGATTAATGATGGTTCGCCCGATAACTGTGACAAGCTCTGTAAGGAATGGGAACTGAAGGATAATCGCATTATCTATATAAAAAAGGAAAACGGTGGAGTTTGTTCCGCCCGGAACTTAGGTTTAGATAAAGCTACAGGTAATTATATCGCTTTTGTAGATGCTGACGATTACATTTCTCCTTTCATGTATGAAAGGTTATATACTCTTATGATTGATAATGAGGCTGATTTAGTCATCTGTGGGCGTACTCGCATTTTAGAAGACAGAATTGTAAACTACAAAGATACAGGAATACAAATCTTTTCAGGAAAAAATGTAAACATGCAAAATTTATCTTGTCAATTTGATTTAAATATTAGCATGAACAAATTATACAAAAAAACTCTATTCAAAAATTTGCGATTTCCTTTAAATATGACTTATGCCGAAGATTTATTTATTGTACCAGATATACTAAGTAAAGCTCAAAAAATAGTCTATACCAGCGAAGGATTGTACTATTATGTAGAAAGAAAAAATTCTGCCTCATTCACATTAAATGAAAAGAAACTTTTGAATGACATCTGCGCCAAACAAAAACTTCTTAATTACCTCATTTCAAACCATGCCAATTGTAGTATCGCTTTCGATTGGTTATTTGCCGCCTATACAAACTTATATAATAACAGTAATTCTTTTCGTACCAAAATCAAAGCATGGATATTCTATGCAAAATTCTATAGGATTCATTTCAAATGGAGTATTTGTCATGCCAAAGCTTCCATTTTTTTAGTATTACCAAGCTTATATAACTGGATTAAGAGAAACAGTATTTTAACATTATAAAATACAAATTATTACCAATTAAATGACAGGAGGGGGGGGTAAATATAGGTGATTATATTCAAGCTTTAGCCTCTTCCCTATTTCTTCCTCAATATCTACTATGAGTAACAATATAAAGTGCTTAATTAAGAGAGAGTACAATGTAACTGCTCAATTCATCGAAAGTGACTTTATACAATTATGTACTACAAAATGAATCTCTAATAAGATAGAATATTAATATCAGTATGAAATATATCGCAATATTGCTTACAGTTTTTAATCGGAAAAAAGAAACATTATCATGTTTAGCGAATCTCTATAAGCAGATCTTACCTGATAAGACATGCATAAAAATTTATCTTACTGATGACGGATGTACAGATGGGACACCAGAGGCTATACATAAAATCTATCCTGATGTTCATATCATTAAAGGAGACGGCACATTATATTGGAATCGCGGCATGTATAAAGCTTGGGAAACGGCATCAAAAGAACGCCAATATGACTACTATATATGGTTAAATGATGACACATTTACTTATCCAGAAATGATAAGCACACTGCTCTCTGCTTCCCAAAAAAAAGAAGATAAAGCGATTATTGTCGGACCGACTACAGATGCTCAACATATTCAACCGACCTATGGCGGACGATTGAATAATGGAAAGATTCCAATACCTAATGGAATTTTAACTTCTGTCACCCACTTTAATGGGAATATAGTATTAATTCCACAATCTGTTTATAAAGTTTTAGGAAATCTTGATTACTATTTCACGCACAGTAAAGGAGATTTTGATTATGGTTTACGCGCCAAACAACAAGGCATAAATATATTTCAAGCTGAAAAATATTTAGGTGAATGTGAATTACATCCTACATTAGATAAATGGTGTAACCCTTCTATATCATTTGCAAAACGGTGGAATATGTTACATCGTCCCAATGGAATGCCACCTAAAGAAACTTTTCATTTTGAATACCGTCATTATGGACTAGCAACAGCTATTTTCCATTTTACAACAATTCATCTGCGATGCTTATTTCCGAATATTTGGATAAAATATAAAAAATAAAATAATTACTAAAAATACATATCTCAAAACTATGAAGTGGAAAGAATGCAAAAGTCTCATCTCATCGGATTTAAGCAGATTAGCATATATTAACAAATGGGGGGGGGTAAAAAACCTTTTATTTAACGCTTCATTTCGAATTACTTTTTGGTTCAGGATAGGTTCCTATCTAATAACTAAGCACCATTTTATTGCTAAATTATGTTTAATATTCGTCCAACTTATTCATAAACATAATCAATATCTCACAGGTATTCAAATTGGGTTTGGTACCAAAATTGGTAAAGCACTAATGTTTCCACATTATTCATGCATTGTTATTAACGGTGCAGCTATAATCGGAGACAATTGTACCATATATCACGGCGTAACAATAGGAAGTGTACGTGGCCCTAAAGGTGGAGTCCCTCGTATTGGCAATAATGTTGTGATAGCCTCAGGAGCTAAAGTAATTGGTAATGTCACTGTTGGAAACAATGTAATGATTGGCAGTGGAAGCATTGTTATAACAGATATTCCTGATAATTCAGTGGTAGTAGGAATTCCCGGTAAAGTAATATCAAAAGAAGGTTTAGAACACACAAAATATTATAGCAAAAATTATGATTCCTAAAATAATTCACTACTGTTGGTTTGGTGGAAATGAAATGCCGCCATTAGTACAGAAATGTATTAATTCATGGAAAGAGCATCTTCCTGATTATGAATTTAAACTTTGGAATGAAAAAACTTTCAATATAAGTTCTAGTGAATGGTGTAAAGGAGCTTATGAAAATAAAAAATATGCTTTCGTAGCGGACTATGTACGTTTAATAGTACTTTATGAAAACGGCGGAATCTATTTAGATACAGATGAAAAAATGGAAAAAAGTCTAAATCCGTTTGTAGAAAAAGATACAGCTTTCATGGGGTTTGAAGACGGAAAAGTTCTATCAATGGGAGTAATGGGATTTCCACCTAAACATCATTTAATAGCTGAACTCCTTGAATATTACAACCAGCCATTTTCAATGGATATTATCCAAGCAAATGTGTCAAATGCTGTGGCTGCTACTAACTATTTAGTAAAAAAATACGGTCTAAAAACAGATAATAGTGAACAGATAGTAGAAAACGTACATATTTACCCACGTACATACTTTAATGCAATGGATTTCTTTGGAAATTGGGATAGGTCTTTAAATACTACCACTGTACATTTATATATGGGTTCATGGCTTCCTGATACTGAAAAGAAAAAATTAAACCGTAGAAAAACATTATATTGGAAATTTGGTAAATGGATATGGGTACACACTGGATTGCAGAAAATTAAGGGGTACATTATAAGAAATAGTTAAACACATAAATAACCAGCAAATCTTTGCAATTATTTTATATTTATAGCAAGAAAAAATTATAAAATGAAGAATTTTATAAAATCTGTGATAAAGTATTTAAAAATACAGATATATAGACCAACCGAGGTTGACAAGTATAGGAAACAGGGGGTTACCATAGGAAAAAATTGTAATTTATATAGTGTATCCATTGATGGCTGTTTCCAGCATTTAATAAAAATTGGTAATAATGTCACTATTACACATTCCTCAATTATAGCTCACGATGCAAGTACACATAATGAATTAGGTTATAGTAAAGTAGGAAGGATTAACATTGGTAATGATGTATTCATAGGTTGGGGATGTATCATATTAGGTAATGTTACAATAGGTAATAAGGTTATTATCGGAGCCGGAAGTGTCGTTGCCAAAAATATTCCAGACAATACCGTAGTATGCGGTAATCCACTCCGATTTATTTGTACATACGATGAATACATAAATAAAAATCGAGAAAATATGAAAACAGCATATATATCAAATGTACTTTTTTCAGAAAAGACTACATTAGATAAAGAGATACAATGCCAAGAATTGTTAAACGAGGGGGGGTATGATTTATAATTGTTAAAAACAAAAAATCATGCAAAAAAAAATACTTATCACATTTTTATTTAAAGAAGGAGCCGGACCCGTATTTACCTTAGAAATGGCTCGTGGATTAGCCCAAAACGGTTGTGAAGTCCACGCATTACTTTCTTCTAAAATTTCTAACAAAAAGGATTGGGAGAATGAAAAAGCCTTTAAAAGTATTACCTTTATAGAAACAGGGACACGCAAAACAGCTGTTCAAGCTACTATAGATTTCTTTTTAATAAAAAGACACACATTAACAAGAAAATTTCAAAACCAAACTTTCGATTATATCATCAGCACATTTTATCATCCTTGGAGCACAACTATATTTAAGTGTTTCAAAGCAACAAAAAAGATAGTAATCTGCCATGATCCAATACATCATTCAGGCGTTGGATTGTTGGAAAGATGGCTGACGACCCATTATATTAAAGCTGCAAGTGATATCATTGTTCTTACACAAAGCTTTATTCCAATCGTAGAAAAACGATTTGGTTATAGCAAAGAGCATATTCACTATATGCCACATGGAAGGATGAGCATTTATAAGCAAAGCACAATCACTCCCCTAACCGACTGTAAAAATATTAATTTCCTCTTTTTCGGACGTATTGAAGAGTATAAAGGTCTATTCATCTTAGCTGAAGCTTATAAAAAACTCACACAATCCTACTCTAATATTTCATTGACAGTAGCAGGAAGTGGGGATTTTAGTAAATATCATGCAATTTTCAAAGAACTTCCACAAGTAAAAATTATCAACCGGTATATTGCAGATACCGAAATAGATGATTATTTCAGCGTACCTAATACAATTTTAGTGTTACCCTATTTAGACGCCAGTCAATCAGGCGTTATTCCTATAGCTTTAGAGTATGGAGTACCGATTATTGCCAGCAATACCGGTGGATTAAAGGAGCAAATGGACAATGGTAACTTGGGACTTTTCAGTACTCCAGGAGATGCTGATTCATTGATGAAACAAATGGAGTATTTCTTAATACATCCTGATTTTTATATAAAAGAAAAGAAAAAGGCATCTGTATATTTACAAAGTCTAAATTGGGACACTGTTACTCAAAAAATTATCCAAATTTAAATAGAAAACAAGCTTATGAATATCGGATATATTCACTTAGATTATGGGGAATGGACCAATGGTAGCTACAATAGTCAAGAAATAGGATTAGCCAAAGCATTGGAGCAAATGGGACATCAAACCACTATCGTATATTGGGTATCATCCAAAGATGAACGCTGTAATACTAAAGTAAATATAACTCCAAACATCAAAAAAGTATATTTACCATATCGAATGAGATTGGTTCACCATATTTGGCCGAATTTATCCTTACTATCTTCACTAAACATTGACATATATCATCTACAAAGTGACAATTTACTCTGTGTACCGGAAGCTGTAAATTTTTGTTTAAGTCATGGTTGGAAACATTATTGTTATGTAGGTACTGTGCATAGTTCATCTCCTAAGGCCATTTCACGATGGATAATGGACAAACTTAGCAATAGGAATTTTACTGCATTCAGAAAAACCAAAGTATTTTGCAAAACACCGGCTGTAGTAAATGAATTGAAACTGAAAGGCGTAACGAGTGCTGAATGGGCACCGGTTGGATTAGATACAGACATCATTCCGCCGACAATAAAGCCCAAAAGTTTACTAAAGAATGAATTAGGACTGCCTCACAATAAAATTATTATATTCCTAGTATGTGCATTAAGACCGGACAAACATCCCATGGATATATTTCCTTTAGGAGAAGTATTAGGAGATAAATATTTGTTAGTACATGCGGGAACACCCTGGATACAAACAGAGGAATATATGAAAAAATTAAAATCGAACGATATATATAGCAATATATTGTTTGTTGGCAAAATTCCTAATGAAAAAGTTCATGCATATTATGAAGTTGCCGATTATGTAATAAACTTTAATCCCAATGAAATATTTGGAATGGCTATTCTTGAAGCGATGTATCATAATGTAACAGTAGTAGCACGGCATGCACCTGGCCCTGACTGTATCATTGAAAATGGAGAGAGTGGTTTTCTGTGTAATTCGGTAGAAGAAATGGCCCAAATAATACATTCCGGTAAAAAAGTTCAAAATGCACGAAAACGAATCATAGAATATTTTACATGGGAATCAACTGCTAAAAAGTTTTTGGATTATATACAACACTAAAAATTACTGGCATATGCGCATATTCCATATTATCACTCATTTTGATATAGGAGGAGCAGAAAGGGTAGCTGTTAACATAGCCCAATCACCAACTGTAGGGATGGAATATCATCTTGTAGAAGTTGTTCGAGGAAATGGAGAATTCAGTCAATCTTTTATTAAAGAATTACATGACTGCGGCATTTGTTTCCATCGTTCGTATATTACAAATAATAAAATTGCAATAATATTATTTCCTCTATGGTTCATATATCTATCGCTTAAATGGGAACCGCAAATAATCCATACACATACAGAAATACCGGATCTCAGTATATATTTATGGTATAAAATGTTTGGGTGGATATTTCCAGACACAAAATATGTCCGCACAATCCACAATACAGAATTATGGAATCAATGGCCTCAAATAGGCTGTAAAGTTGAATCTTTTTTCAAAAAAAAACATGCAAACATAGCTATCAGCCAATCAACACAACTATGTTATAAGCAAATTTATGGAGAAACACCACAAATTATATTCAATGGGCTACAATCTGTCAAACAAAATAAATTCGAATATATCATAGCAAACAAAATAAATATTTTATTTGCCGGAAGATTAGAATACCAAAAAGGAGTAGATCAACTTATAGAAGTTGTAAATGAATTAAAATATAATTCCAAGTTTTATTTTCACATAGTAGGTAATGGCTCTATGAAAGAAAAAGTACATAAGGCTTTAGGAGCATTAACTAATGTATCTTTTTATGATAAGATTTTTGGATTGAATCAATATATAGGAGATTTTGATTATTTATTTATGCCCTCAAATCACGAAGGGCTTGCTTTAATGCCTATCGAAGCAAGTTTAGCACACACACCAACCATTATCAATAACTGCCCCGGTTTAAAAGATACACTTCCGGAGAAATGGCCTTTGAAAGTAAATAACAATAATGTTACTGATTTTGTCCAATTAATCTTATCACTTGAAAACACAACACATTATGAAGAATATGTAAATATAGCATACGAGTATGCGAAAACAAATTTTTCTATTGAGAAAATGCAATATGAATATGAACAAATATACGAAAAACATGACAAATAAAAAGATTTTATTTATCCTTCATCTGCCCCCACCTGTACATGGTGCATCTATGGTGGGGAAGTACATACATGATAGTGAAGTTATAAATAACACTTTTGACTGTCACTATTTAAATCTTGCATTAGCAAAAGACCTAAACGACATAGGAAAAGGTGGCATGAGAAAGCTGAAAGATTTCTATAAACAGCTGAAACAAGTCAGACTACTAATAAAATCTATAAAACCACAACAATGTTACGTGACCCCTAATGCAAAAGGTGGTGCATTCTACAAAGATTTTCTTGTAGTTATGCTCTTAAAAATAATGCGACAAAACGTAATAGTTCACTACCATAACAAAGGCGTTGCAACAAGACAAAACAGATGTTTGGATAACTTATTATACAAAATGTTCTTCAAAAATCTGAAAGTTATCCTGTTATCAGAGAATTTATATCAAGACATAAAGAAATATGTAAAGTATAAAGATGTCTATATCTGCCCTAACGGAATACCTATTCACGAAAATCTACCTACAGTTCCTCAAAAAGAATTCAATATTCTATTTCTATCAAATATGATGAAAGAAAAAGGTGTGTGGGATTTATTAGAGGCATGTGCGATATTAAAGAAAAAAGGGAAACCTATAAAATGCCATTTTGTAGGGAAATGGAGTGATATCAAAGAAGAGCAGTTTATAGATGAAATTAACAAAAGGGAACTCACAGAATACGTATTTGCTCATGGAGCTAAATACGGTAATGAGAAAGATGTATTCCTACAAAAAACAGATGTATTTGTATTCCCCACCTATTACAATAACGAATGTTTCCCATTGGTATTGTTAGAAGCAATGGAACAAGGCCTTCCTTGTATCAGCACTAATGAAGGCGGTATTCCTTCCATTATAGAAAACGAGAAAACCGGATATATAATAGAAAAGCATTCGCCCCAAATAATTGCTGAAAAAATAGAGTATTTAATGGAACATCCCCAGCAATGTGCCAACATGGGAAAAGCAGGAAGAAAAAAGTTTCTTAACGAATTCACTCTAGACAAATTCGAAGCACGAATAAAAAATATTTTAGAAGATTGTATAATCACAGCATAACATTTCAGTGAAAAAAAGATTATTTGATATACACCCTTGTGTAACCACTCATCATATCGGACAAAAATATATTTTACTAACCAACAAAGATACTAATACAGATCTCACCCAAATTGCCGTAACCCGACTAAAAGCCGGAGAAATGGCAAAAGAACACTTGCATCCTACCATGGAAGAATTCTTCCTGTTTCAAAAAGGAGATGCAATTATGACAGTTGGTGAAGAACAGATAGCATGTAGCAGTGGAGACTTTATCAGCATACCTGCCAATACCCCGCATTCTTTAAAAGCAATTACGGACATTGAAATCATAACCATAGGTTGTGCTATTCATTGATATAAACATACATTATCAAAATTTACTATTAAAAAGAGATGGAAAATCATATTGTAATCATGGCAGGTGGCATCGGAAGCCGATTCTGGCCGATGAGTACACCTGAATATCCCAAACAGTTTATTGATGTAATGGGATGCGGAAAGTCACTGATACAACTTACCGTAGAGCGATTTGCGCCACTATGCCCAATGGAAAACTTTTGGGTAGTGACCAGTGAGAAATATACAGATATTGTAAAAGAACAGTTGCCCGATTTGCCCGAATGCAACATCCTGGCAGAACCGACTGCCCGCAATACAGCACCCTGCATTGCCTACGCCTGCTGGAAGATAAAGAAACAGCATCCGCAGGCAAATATCGTAGTAACTCCGTCGGATGCGCTGGTGATAAACACCGGTGAGTTTCAACGGGTAATGCGCTGTGCACTCGATTTTACCGCCACAAACAATTCCACTGTAACGATAGGCATCAAACCCAGCCGTCCGGAAACCGGATACGGCTACATACAGGCTGCGGAACAGATTAGCGGTACTGAAATATACAAGGTAGGCGCCTTCAAAGAAAAGCCGGATGTGAAGACTGCCAAAGAATACGTAGCCCACGGCAGCTACTTTTGGAATGCCGGCATTTTTGTGTGGAACGTGGATACCATAACCGATGCCATACGCAAGTTTACTCCGGACCTGGCTGCTATTATGGACGAAATGAGCCGGGATTTCTACACAGTACAAGAGGCCGACACTGTAGAAAGACTCTTCCCCACCTGTGAGAAAATATCCATAGACTACGCTGTAATGGAGAAAGCGGAAAGCATCTATATGCTGCCTGCCGAATTCGGCTGGAGTGATTTGGGCAGCTGGGGGGCGCTAAGAACCCTGCTGCCGCAGGACGAACACGGAAATGCAGGTGTGGGGAATTCCATCAGCCTGCACAACTGCCGTAACTGTATTATACACACTTCTGGAGAGAAACAAGTAGTAGTGGAAGGACTGGACAGCTATATCATTGCTGAACGGAATGGTGCACTGCTGGTATGTAGCTTGAAAGAAGAACAAAATATCAAATGTTTTACCCTAAAACAAAATTAGTTATGAAAAGAAATTCTAAAATGTTTCTGTTTATAGTCATGCTACTATTAACAGGAAGCAGCTGTTTTTTAATGACCAGCTGCCAAAAAGATTATGACGGTCAATTGGAAATCATCCGTAACCAACTGAAAGCGGGAGAAAACAGTTACACCGAACTTAAGGAGCAGATAACCAGTCTTGAAGAAAGGGTTACCACTATCGAAAAGCAAATAGAGGATTTACAGAACGGAAACAATGGAGGCGGTTGCGATGTCGATTGCGAAGCACAGCTGAAAGAACTGAAAGAGGCATTGGAAACCGCCAAGACCGAACTGCAAGATAAGATTAATGATTTGAACGATAAAATAAAAGGGCTGCAAGACCAGATAGATAACATAACCGGTAATCAAGGCATTACCGATGAGGAACTAGCTGAAAAGTTAACAGAACTGGAAAATAAATTTCAGGGACTGCTTGATACGCTGGAAAAAGATTTGACTGGCAAAATCAATACATTGGAAAACAATATCAACGATTTACAAAGTCAGATTGATGAATTGAAGGACAAGATCGATGAACTTGCCAATCGCATCAAAAAGATGGATATTATTCCAGATTTCAACAACCAAAGCGTTCTTCTGATACAAGATGGCAACAAGTATACCCTGAAAATTAATGTAAAAGTGATGCCTGCATCGGTAATAGATGAAATGATAGAGCAAAAAGATGTTATTTCAATAGACAGCCGAAAAGTGACTCCCGTGACACGAAGTGCGGAAGCAGGTCCGGAGTTTACCGTAGAAAAAGTAGAGAAATATGATGAAGCAACATTGACGGTAACAGCTTCTGCCACAGAAGTGGAAGGATTACCAAGTTCTGTGGCCAAAGATTTAGCATGTCAGGTAGCCGTTGTATTCAATGAAAACGCAACAGACGGAAACAGTTGCCAGAGTGGATATTATGGAGTACGCTTCTCTCCTGGAAAAGTAGTGGATGGTAACAAGGATTATGATTTCTTTCAAGGTAATACTAAGGTAAATGTTGCCACAGGTCTGGACTTAAGCAACTTTAATGACATTACCTACCAACGTAACATCCTTGCTGATGTAGAAGACTTAGGAAACGAGTTGGTAGAAATCAAAGAGACACAAAAAATACTTAAAGGCGATGATGTAAAGGCAAGTCCCAAAAATGACGGAGCCAAAAAGTTGAATGTAACATATTCTCTCGGAGTTATTTATGATGAGAGTGGAAAACCCGCCAGTGATATGAACAGCTATATAGAAATAACAACTGACGGAAGAATACTCATGAAACAGCATCTGAATCCGGGAAATGGAATTACTTCCATTGAGGGATACAGAGTAATCGTACAGTTGCAGGCTAACCAAGATGGATATTTCTACGGAAAACCGGCATATGTCTGCATCGAACTGCTAAAAAAATAACCGATTCAGTCACTTAAAAAGTACAGTATTATGAAATTGTTACAGAATATAGCAGCCGCTTCATGCCTTATATTCTTATCCGGCATGAATGCTTCGGCTCAAGAAACAATAAAAGTGGATGATCCCTGGAAGGATTATCCCAGCAAAAAAGCTTTGTACAATGATTACTCACGGTGGAGCATAGGTATTAACGGCGGTGTTCCGTTTTTTGCAGGAGACTTCCGTTCCGTAACCAAAGGTAACGGTTATTGGGGCGGAATGGTAGGACTGCAAGGCGGGTACCAGTTCAATCCGTTGTTCGGCATACGGCTGTCTGTGGACTATGCCGCCAACAAAGCCGGTTCGCGAGATTATGAAGACGACTTCATCCTCATGCCGAATGCGGAAACCTATTACAATGTAGATTTTCCGGAAGGAGCCAAATACTACAAAGAGCTGCGCAGTGACATCAGGATGTGGAACTTCGGACTGAATTTTGAAGTGAATATGTTTAACCTGTTCCGACGCAGCGATGGCAATCGCCGATGGGCATTACTGGTAGCTCCGGGTATATACATGCAGAAATTCTCAACCGAAGTGGAAGAAAAAGGCAGTGGAAACCGGTTTGCAGATAAGCTGAGCAACAAAGTCAATCTGGGACTGGGCGGAGATGTAGCATTGCGTTACCGCATCAACAAACATCTGGACGCCCAGTTGAAAGGCGGCATGATGTGGATTAACAACAACAAATTTGACGGCATCAAAACCATCTGCAACTGTAAGAGAAATACGATGTTTACCGCACAAGTGGGTCTGGTATGGAAAATAGGCAATGGAAAAAGCGGAAAGAAAGACAACATCATGTACGCTCCGGGCTATCTGCCTATGTGGAAGCGCGCTACAAAGACCGTTACGAAAGTGGTGCACGATACTATCTACATCGAACAGAAAGTGCTTGAAAAATCTCCGGAAGTAGTGGTATGCAAAGGTTTCCCGAAAGACTTGCCCGCCGTATACTTTGAACGCGGAAAGTGGAAACTGGATACGGACAAGTATGCACGCGAACTCTTCACCATTGCCAAAACACTGAAAGAGAATCCGGAAGTACAGATTGACATCTGCGGCTATGCCGACCATACGGGCGGAGAAGCCATAAACAAGAAGGTGACGCTGAAACGCGCCGAAGCCTTGAAGAAGTTCCTCGTGAAGGTGGGTATAGAGCCTGAAAGACTGCATACGTATGGTCTGGGCAAGGATATGACCATTGAAAAGGAACTGCGCTACACCGAAAAGGCACGCCGCGGCGAAGTGAAAGAAAAAGATAAAGAATAATTATACCTGATAAATTATGTTGGAAAAAGACGCTAAGATTTTTGTAGCAGGCCATCACGGACTGGTGGGTTCCGCCATCTGGAACAACCTGCTGCAAAGAGGATATACTAATCTGACAGGCCGCTCCCACAAGGAGCTGGACCTGTTGGATGGAGTTGCTGTAAAGAAATTCTTCGATGAAGAGAAACCGGATGCCGTGGTATTGGCTGCCGCCCATGTGGGCGGCATCATGGCCAATCTGCAATATAGGGCGGACTTCATCTACCGGAACTTACAGATACAGCAGAATGTGATTGGTGAAAGTTTCAGACACGGAGTGAAGAAGCTGCTCTTCCTGGGCAGTACCTGCATCTATCCGCGTGAAGCTCCGCAGCCGATGAAAGAGGAAGTGCTGCTGACATCGCCGTTGGAATATACCAACGAACCGTATGCCATTGCCAAGATTGCCGGACTGAAAATGTGCGAAAGCTTCAACCTGCAATACGGCACGAACTACATAGCGGTGATGCCTACCAACCTGTATGGACCCAACGATAACTTCCACCTGGAGAACAGCCATGTGCTGCCCGCCATGATACGTAAGATTTACCTTGCCAAATGCCTGAACGAAGGCAACTGGGATGCCGTACGCAAGGATATAAACCTGCGCCCGGTAGAGGGTGTGAACGGAAGCTGCACCGATGAGGAGATACTGGCAAAGCTGGCAAAATTCGGAATTACGCCGGAAGCCGTTACGCTGTGGGGCACGGGCAAGCCGCTGCGCGAATTCCTCTGGAGCGAAGAAATGGCGGATGCCAGCGTACATGTGTTGCTGAACGTAGACTTCAAGGATACGTATGCGGCAGGTTCGAAAGAGATACGCAACTGCCACATTAACGTGGGAACCGGAAAGGAACTCAGCATCAGGGAAGTGGCGGAAAAAATCATGGCGGAAATCGGCTTCAAGGGCGAACTGAGATGGGATGCAAGCAAACCGGACGGCACGCTGCGCAAGCTGACGGATGTAACCAAACTGCACAACCTGGGATGGCATCATAAGGTGGAGATAGACGAAGGTATACATCGGTTGTACGAATGGTACCTGAAAGGTATCTGCATCAATCACCGGACAGATTGAGAAAAGCCAGGAAAAAGATGATAAATTTATACATTTTTCATTTTTTTCTTGGCTATCAAATACATTTGACTTAATTTTGCCGGAGAAATATTCCTTATATTATCTGCCTGTCCGTAACAACCGCTTATGTGACAGGCAGTAGCGTAGCGTACTCTACGGCAAATATTCCTTATCATACATGTTAAGACTGAAAACAATTTCACTGCTGGGACACCCGAGTGAACTTGACACGTTGCCGGAAGGCAAACTGCTGATTAACACCATCAATGCACATTCTTACAATACCGCACGGAAAGACGCCGCTTTTGCCGAAGCGCTGCTGAAAGGCGATGCGCTGATTCCGGACGGAGCGAGTATCGTACTGGCATTCAAACTGCTGCGGCATGAGAAGATAGAGCGCATTGCCGGATGGGACCTGTTTCAGTACGAAATGAAAAAACTGAACGCGAAAGGCGGTACTTGCTTCTTCTTAGGTAGCAGCGAAGGTACTTTACAGAAAATAAAGGCCAAAGCCGCCGGGTTGTATCCTAATATCCGGATAGAGACCTATTCCCCACCCTATAAAGCGGAATTCTCCGAAGAGGATAACCGCCGGATGACAGAAGCGGTGAACCGTGTAACGCCCGATTTGCTATGGGTGGGAATGACTGCCCCCAAACAGGAAAAGTGGGCATACGCACATCTGAAAGAGCTGGATGTAAAAGGTCCGATCGGCACCATCGGTGCTGTGTTCGACTTCTTTGCGGGAAATATACAGCGCGCCCCCTTATGGTGGCAAGAACACAGTCTTGAATGGCTTTACCGGCTCATAAAGGAACCCAAGAGAATGTGGAAAAGATATATCATAGGCAATACCATCTTCCTGGGACACTTATTAAAAGAAAAAATATCAAATTAATAAAATACACAAAATGAAAAAAGTAGCATTAATTTCCGGTATCACCGGACAGGACGGTTCGTTCCTCGCAGAATTTTTGATTGACAAAGGTTATGAAGTTCACGGTATATTGCGCCGCTCATCTTCGTTCAATACCGGACGTATCGAACATCTGTACCTGGATGAATGGGTACGCGACATGAAGAAAGACCGCCTGGTGAACCTGCACTACGGAGATATGACGGACAGCAGCTCGCTCATCCGCATCATACAGCAGGTGCAGCCGGATGAAATTTATAATCTTGCCGCACAGAGCCACGTGAAAGTTTCGTTCGATGTACCCGAATATACGGCGGAAGCCGATGCGGTAGGTACGCTGCGTATGCTGGAAGCCGTGCGCATTTTGGGCATGGAGAAGAAGACAAGAATTTATCAGGCATCTACTTCGGAACTGTTCGGTAAGGTGCAGGAAGTGCCGCAGAAGGAAACGACTCCGTTCTATCCGCGCAGCCCGTATGGCGTAGCCAAACAGTATGGTTTCTGGATTACGAAGAACTACCGCGAAAGCTATGACATGTATGCCGTGAACGGTATCCTCTTTAACCATGAGAGCGAACGCCGCGGCGAGACTTTCGTTACACGCAAGATTACATTGGCTGCCGCACGCATTGCACAAGGATTCCAGGACAAGCTGTATCTGGGTAATCTGGATGCACGCCGCGACTGGGGATATGCCAAAGACTATGTGGAATGTATGTGGCTTATCCTGCAACACGATACGCCGGAAGACTTCGTTATCGCCACCGGAGAGATGCATACCGTACGCGAGTTTGCCACACTTGCCTTTAAGGAAGCCGGCATAGAACTGCGCTGGGAAGGCGAAGGCGTGAACGAGAAAGGTATCGATGTGAAAACAGGAAAGGCAGTGGTGGAAGTGGATCCGAAATATTTCCGCCCCTGCGAAGTGGAACAACTGCTGGGTGACCCCACTAAAGCCAAGACGCTGCTGGGTTGGAACCCGACAAAGACCAGCTTCCCGGAACTTGTAAGAATCATGGTGGAACATGATATGAAGTTCGCGAAAAAGCTGTACCTGAAAGCCCAAATGGCAGAATAACAATTACTTCGAAATAATGAAACATTTTTTTAGTCTAAGACCTTGGATACTGGCAGCGGTAGTTCTTGCTTCGGCAGGGACTACCGTTGCCGCACAAGGCAAAATGGAGGCCTATCCGGCCAATGAGAAATGGTTTGTAAGCGGTTCGGTAGGAGCCGGAGTATACGTAGGCGACTATGACATGCATGCACAGTTCGGAAACCGCATTTCCATTACGGGTGACGTAAGCGGCGGTAAATGGATTACCCCCGTATTAGGCGCCAGATTGCAGATAAGCGGAATGCACGCTTCGGGCGAAGCCATGAACGGAAGCAGCGAATCGTGGAATTTCATGATGTATCATGCCGACATCATGGTGGACGTGCTGAACTGGTGGTGCGGTGTGAACGAAGAACGTACATACAGCCTCATTCCGCTGGTGGGCGGCGGTGTGGCCAACGCCCCCGGACTGAATACCACCACAGGAGTGCTTACCGTAGGTGTGCTGAACCGCTTTAAGGTATCGGAACATCTGGACATCAATGTCGAGATAAAAGGTAATCTCGTAGGGGACAAGCTGGACGGATGCGCCAGCGGAAAAAAAGGGGAAGGTGCAGCCGCACTGACTGCCGGACTGACCTACAACTTCTGATATACAGAATATAGAACTAAACATTGACAACTGATGACAAATAGGACAAAGGTACTGTTTCTGTTTCTGGCGATGCTGGGCGCGATAAGCGTCCGAGCGTACGCCCAACAGAAAACCTCCGAAAAGATTTCGCCCAAAGAACGGTGGGCGTTTGAAACCAATGCAATGGACTGGCTGTTGCTGTTGCCGAATGCCAAAGTGGAATTTGACCTTTCAAGTTCTACCGACAACCGGTGGGTAGTGGGCATAGGCGCCAAATGGAACGGCAATGCCAAAATCAGTATGAACGAACGCATACAGATGAAAATCAACGATTACAGACTGGAAGTGAAAAGATATGCCAAACCTTCCTTTACCGTAAAGACGGGACAGTCCAAGATTCCCAAATTCTGGCGTACCTACTACTGGGGCTTCTATGCCGGATACAGCAAGTTTGCCGGAGCATGGGGCAAAGGCATCGCCGGCGATATGTTCCATGCCGGACTGACCGGCGGATGGCAGCTACCCGTATACAAATGCAAACAGGGCGCAATAGACCTGGACCTGGGTCTGAGCGTGGGAGCAGCCTATGCCGAATATGACAAATATAAATATGAAGATAACCACCTGATACGTACAAAGAGCAGAGACAGGCATTTCCTGCCCTACCCCGTAGTGAGCGATATACGCGTAGGATTCGTGTACCGCTTCAGCTCTATCAGAAACAAGTACAGTCAAAGACAAAAATAAGAGATTCGTATGACAAAAGATTGTAAAAAGAAAAGTATATGGGCGAGGCTGATAGTGATAGCTGTACTGGCATGCACGGCAAGTAATGCGCAGGCACAGCTCATTGCCGGAAGAACAAACGCACTGCTTTGGGGAAACCTGACTCCGAACTTCTCGCTGGAACTGGTGACATCGAACCGGACCAGCGTTATGGCGGGAGCTTTCTACAGCCTTGACCAGAACCCGCTGGATTGCAGCATCAAAGGTGCGGAAGCGCAAGTGAGATACTGGGTGAGCGGACGGGCAATGGTGCAGAGCTTCATAGGCCTGGGCATACAGGGCATGAGGTATGACGCCACGTTCTCGGATACACACCACTTCGGCGATGCCGTAGGCCCGGGAATGGTGTACGGATATGTACTGCCGCTGGGCAAACGCTTCAACATAGAATTCAGCGCCGGAATATCACTGATGTGGTACAGGGAGAAACGCTACGAGAAGGGATTGCCCGCACCGGGAGACTACAACACCACCGGACACAAGGTGATGCCCATGGGACTGGGAATTTCGTGTACTTACATTTTTAAATAATACGGAGAATGATTACTGAAAGATTGAAAATATGGATCCTGCTTCTGGTTGTGGCGGGATGCGGTACCGGCACTGCCCTGGCGCAGAAAATGGTGAAGGTATCGGGTACCGTATATAACATTGCCGAAAACCGGAAAGTGCCTTTCTCGGACGTGACGGTGGATGTGTATGCCGCCAAGACCGTAGCCGTGGGCGAGGATATGAAGAAGATACTGGACAGCAACGACCAGGAAAAAACATTGCTGCTGGACCAGGAAGGGAAAACAACCACCGACGAGAACGGGTATTATGAAATACTGGTTCCGGACAACGGTGCGCTGATTTTCAAAGTGGGACTCTCGCCCTCGGTATTGAAGGAAGTGAGACATCAGATGAAAATAGATGTGAGCATCGACGAGGGAGTGATGCTGGAGAGTGTGACCGTAACCGCCATGCGGCTGGTTCTGAAACCGGAACCGAAAGCGCCGAAGATGATCGGAAACATGCTGATTCCGTACAATACCTTCAAACTGCCGCCTTACTTCGGCAACCGCTTCTCGCGACTGATTATACAGCCGTACGTACTGGACTGCGAAACGAACGATACGGTAACCTTTGCACGCCCGTCCGTATACGACGGCAAGGAATATGCCCTGACGCAGGAACGCAAAATGGGCTATGACATGGACCGTGACCCGCTGCGTCCGTATATCAAAGCGGAGGCGCTGACTACAAGGGCCATGAACCTGGACTGGACGGATACCATCATCGTGCCCGACCCCAACCGGAACTACAGTTGCTTTGCCATCGTGAACCTGGAAGATTACAGCGCGTCGAACTCCAGAACGTACCAAATCAATACGTGCCAGACCAAACGCCCGATGAAGTTCCTGCAATACAACCTCTTCTCGGAGCAGATGGATCCGTTGCAGCACAAGGAAAGGGCACAGATAGAGAAAAGAAATACGTCGGACAAGATACAACTGTCTTTCCTCATCAACTCCGACCAACTGACGGACACGCCTGAAAACAAACAAAGCCTTGCCATGCTGAGAAACAAGCTGAAAGAGATAGCCGAATCTCCGGGTACGGTATTGAAGGAGTTCCACGTAATAGGTACGGCTTCTCCGGACGGTCATTACAACAGTAACCTGAACCTTGCCGAAAGACGTGTACGAAAGATAGAACAGGAAATTACATCTGCACTGCCACGATATATTCTGGAGCGTGTTTACCGCAATCCGCATGCCGAAGTGGCTTCGTGGGAAGAAGTGGTGAAACTGCTGGAACGCGACGGCAAAAGCACGGAAGCCGGCAAGGTGAAAGAAATTCTGGCAAAGAACAAAGGCATAGAGGCACAAGGCAGAGCGCTGAAACAGCTTGACTGGTATCCCACCGTCATCGTGCCTTATCTGGACGAGCTCCGCGTGGTGAACTATAACTGCCTCTACGAGATATACCGCGAACCGAATGACGAGGAAGTCATGGCACAATACAGGGAAAAAGGGCTGAAAGGCAGCTACACACGTTATGAGTACTGGAAGCTGTTCCAACTGATAACCGATGAAAAGGAACTGGAAGCTCTGTACCGCCGTGCTTACGAGGAATCACTGGAACAAAAGCATCCGTGGGCACTTGCCGGCAACAACCTGGCGGCTTCTTACCTGGAGAGGGATACCGTGGATACTTCCATACTGGAACCGCTGATAGACCTGAGCATCCACTCCACCGACTATTCGCGCATGAATGCCGACGGAAGCCGTACGGAAATCGTGAACCGGCTGGAAGTGGTGACCAACCAACTGTGCATGTACATCAAGAAGGGAGACTTCGAGCACGCCAGCGTATTGGTGAAGATTCTGCCGGAGGACAGCAAATTCGACCTGCTGAAAGCCTATACATGGGCTTTGGGCGGCTACTTCCAGGGCGGAACGACTCCGGAAGAGAAAGAACGTGCACACAAGACTTTTGAAACCATCAAGGCTTCATCGCCCCAGAACGAAGTGGTGATGTACATGGCGCTGGATAACCGCGCCGGCAACGCTGCCGCCAAGGCTTCGCTTGCCAAACTGCCGCAGGACAGCGCACTGACCTGGTATTTCAAAGCCACCTTGTCTGCCAGAGAGGGTGAGATAGAGTTCATGAATACGGTGATTGCCCTGTCCGAATGTTTCAAACGCGACAAGAGCTTCGTGGCTACCGCACAAAACGACGGTGAATTTAACGAGGATATCATACAGGCAGCTATGGATATGTCTAACCTATAACCATAATAAGGATTGAAAATGAAATTGAAATATATGATTCCGGCACTGTGCATCTGCACATGTACGGCAATGCCGGAAATGCTCCATGCGCAGGACGACAGCCTGAAGAAGGACAGTACCGAAAGGCCTTTCAATGCAATGGACTATGTATTGCAGAAACGGTATATCCCGCAGGGAAGAGAAGTGAACAACAGCCAGCCGGGCAAGAATTTCTCCCTGTCGGTAATGGGCGGTGTGAACAAGCTGAGGGGCAGTTCTTCACTGCCGGCATGGTTCAACGGTGGTATTGCCCTGACTAAGGATGTAAGTTCATTCAACTCCTACCGGGTGTCTCTGTTGGGCGGCTTCAACGACGAGCTGAAACAGGGCGGCATCGAGCTGGACCACCTGTTCAACCTGTCCGATTATATCGGCAGGTACAAAAGCGGCGCACACATCAGCCTGTATACCGTATTGGGTATAGGCGGCTATGTGAGCAAGCGCGACGGTATGGATGCCAAGATAGCCGGCGGAGTGCACGGCGGCTTGCAGGCACGCTATCATCTGTCGGGAAACTGGGACTGGTATGTGGAACCCAAACTATATCTCTATACCGATGGAATAGACGGTGCGGACTGCCCCAAACGGTATGACGTGGGATATGGCGTGTACACCGGACTGACCTACCGCTTTACCGGTCTTCCCATCAGGATGAAATCGGAAGATATGGGCGATAATATGTTCATAGAAGCGGCTATCGGTACGCAGGGCGATTTCGGAAAGCCCGTACGCAACAACCTGCCGGCGCTGCAACCGTTGGGTCCTGCCGCTTCACTGGCGATAGGTAAATGGTTCATGCCGCTGGGATGGCGCATCAGCGGCTTCGGCGGTTTCCACTATACATTTAATTCGGACAACTTCAAGAGCGAGGAAGTGTATGGAGGCGGCAGAGCGGAAGTGCTGGTGAACCTGAATACGCTGATTTCGCCGAGTGTGGAAGACCCGAGACTGGAAGTGAACCTTTCCGCCGGCTACGAATTCGGAGCACTGGCGCACAGAAGCAGCGACTATGCCAAGAAGCTTCGTACATTCCACGGTCCTACGGGGTCTATGCAACTGGTATATTTCCTGTCAGACCAAATCGGTATCACGGGTGAGGCGCGATACAGCAAGAGTTTCTATACGCAACCGTTCAAGAGCGGCATCACACAGGACAGACACATGCAGAATGTAGGCGTGATGTTCGGTGTGCAGTACCGCAGAAGAAAGGCCGACTTCGATGCCAGACGCGGTTTCTTCCAGCCTTATAACTTTGCGTATGCCACCGTGGGAACCAACTTCCCCATGCGCACCGCAGGTGTGAAGATGAAGGATATTCCCGATATGCTGGGACAACAGGTAAGCCTGGGTGTGGGACGCCAGTACACGCCGCTGTCTGCCGTAAGAGGAAGCATCGAGATTGGACGGTATGCGTATCAGCACGGGGGTGTATATCCGCTGTCTGTCACCGCCGACTACATGCTGAACCTTACCAACATGATAGGCAATTATAGCGAAAACCGCATATTCGACCTCAACGCCTTTGCCGGTATCGTCTATACGCACCACGAAATGGAAGACAAGAATTACTTCGGCATCCAGGGCGGTCTGCAACAGAGCTTCAAGCTGAACGACCGCTGGAATATCTTCGCGGAAGAGTATCTGAGAGGTTATAACGGCAAGATTACTCCTTCGGCACGTACCTACACAAGCGGAGAATATACGTTTGTCTTAGGAGCTTCCATAGGAACAAGTTACCGTTTTTAAAGCAATACATAAGCATCATGACTATCGCCATTGATTTTGACGGCACAATCGTAGAGCACCGTTACCCTAAAATAGGGAACGAAATCCCTTTTGCCACCGATACGCTGAAGATGCTGATTAAAGACCGCCACCGCCTGATACTGTGGACCGTACGTGAAGGAAAGCTGCTGGACGAGGCCGTGGAATGGTGCAGGGAACGGGGCGTGGAGTTTTATGCCATCAACCGGGACTATCCCGAAGAGGATGCCGCCCATCACGGCTTCTCGCGCAAGGTGAAAGCGGACCTCTTCATTGACGACCGCAACCTGGGTGGTCTGCCCGATTGGGGAGACATCTACCGCATGGTTCAGGAGAAGCTGACGTATGAGGAGCTGTATCGCGATACCGATAAAACTCCGCAACAAAAGAGAGGCGGTTTCTGGAGCCGGTTCAGGAAATAATCCTTTTTTGATATATATCAAACAGTACCTTAAAATAACTCTTTAAATTTGCAACGTCATTTAGAAAACGATAGAGTAAATTAGTTTTTGAAAGAGAAAGGTTAGTTTTTTTAGGGTACACTAAAAAAATACCGGGCAGCACACGGAGCACAGGAAAAGATTCCTGCCGTAGCTGTCCGGTTTTTTATTTGCTTGCCGGAACCGGGAGGTTGCCGGATATTACTGTTTCCGGTATTCCTTGGGCGAAAAGCCGGTGTGATGCTTGAAGTATTTGCCGAAGAAAGACTGATTGGCAAAGTGCAGCTCGTCGGCTATCTCCTGAATGCTCTGCTCGGATGATTTCAGCATGGCTTTTGCTTCCAGAATCACGAGACTGTCAATCCACTCGCCCGCCGTCTTTCCGCTCACCTCTTTCACCACGGTAGAGAGGTGCTTGGGCGTAAGGAACATCTTGTCGGCGTAAAAGGACACGCTCCTCTCCTCTTTGTAAAACTCGTACACGTACCGAATGAAGCGTTCGAACAAATCTTCCTTGCGGCTTTTGGGAGTGCGCTCCTTCACGGCATGTCCCTGATAGATGTCGTATATCTCGTAGAACAGCGCCATCAGCAATCCCTGCGTAATCTCCTTGCGGTAGGGATTGTCCTTCAGCTTCACCTTGCTCCACAGGAAAGAGTGATATTCCTCGAACGCCTGCAACTCGTCGGCAGTGACAGCGATGCAAGGCCGCTCCTTTATCATGAAGAACATGGGAAACAGTTGCTGCATCGTGGGTATCACCAGGTCCATGAAGTCGCGGGACACGGCTATGAAGCTGCCTGAAAAATCATCGGAACGCTCGCCCTGCTGCACAATCTGTTCGGGCAGGATGATGCAAAGCATCCCTTCACGCATTTCATAATCCCGCAAGTTGATATTCAGCTTGCACCAGCCTTTCCGGCAGACGGCAAAGCAGGCAGCGTTCAGACGCGTTGGATATGGCGTGAAAGGGATGTCCCTTATATTATCGAAAATAGCGAAATCATTGCCGATAAAGTCAATCATGGGCAGGTGTTGTATACCGGAGATATCAACGTTGCGTATCTGTTTTGTATTCATTATTCATGCGCTTTGCCGGCAAATATAGGATTATTCACGGAATTATTGGTTTAAAAATCGTGAATGTTATCCTAATTCATTATTTTAAAGCCGATGAAGAACGTACGCGGCTGCGTGGGACCGTAGAAATAACCGGCATCGCGGAACTCGCCCTTATCCAAGTCTTTCTGGAAGCTGTTGAATATATTCTGCACACCGGTGTTCAGTTGGAACTTGATATGGTCGTGCAGCACGAAGGTATAGTTCAGCTTCAGGTTGAGGTCGAAGAACTGGGGCGTGGTCTCCATGCGGTCTTCCGCGATGTACCCGGCATAGTGCGGTACAATCATCTTGCCCGTATACGTGCCGGAGAGGGAGAAGTCGAAATTCTTCAGCGGAGCGGACGAGAAGGTGAAGTAGCCGTAATAGTCGGGCGTGCGGGGCATGCGCTTGGTGGTCAGATCCTTGCCGTCCACCTGTGTCCAGACTTCCTCGCGGGTGTAGCGGCTGCGCTGCGCGGTAAAGCCCAACTGGAGCTGCGCTTCCTTGCCGTGAGCAATCTTGGCGTCGAGGTTGGCGCCGTACACGCGGGCGCCGTTGCCGTTGCGGCGTTCCTTGATTACATCGCCCACATCGTTTTTGCCGATGTCCTCGAGCACGAATACGTGGCGCAGGTCGGTATAGAAACCCTCTACAAGGATGTTTGCCTGCCAGTGTCCCAGGTGGGCGGTCCAGTCCACCGAGCCGCTGTAACTGTTGGAACGCTCCTCGCGCAGGTTGTCCGCCAGCTTGATTTGCACGCCTTCGCCGCCTACTGCGGTGACGTGCAGGTCTTCATCGTAGGCCTGCGGGGCACGGAAACCGGTGGAGTACGTCAGGCGCGCCTGGAAGTCCTCGGTAGGCTTATAAAGCAGGTTGACACGGGGACTGAATATCAGTTTGTCTATCAGGTTGTGCTTGTCCAAACGGGCGCCGACGAGCATGGTCAGTACGTTCATCTTCCACTCGTTCTGCACGAAGGCGCTGGCGATGCGTACATCCTGCTGCATATCGCGGTGATAGCCCGTCATGACATCGTGCAGGGAGTTGTTCTGATACTCCAATCCGCCCGTGAAGGTGGCGGGGGCGAAAAGACAGTTATTCATGTTGCCCACGTACATGCCGCCTGCCACCCACGTCAGGTCGTCCGTCTTGCCGTAGGCGTTCATGTCCTTCTGTGCGCCGTAGTAGCTGTTGCGGTCGGTGTGCTGGATGGAGCCGTACAAGGAGATTTTATGCTTATACTCGCGCCAGAAGAGGTCGTAACTCAGTCCGCCGCTGTTGATAATGTGCTTGGTCTGCTCGGTGATGTCCGCCTCGTGGGGCTGAAGGTCGAACTTGTTGCCGCCGCGGCGGAACTCGTTGGTGGTGTGATATTCCAGGTTGATACGGCTGAAATGCGTGGGACGGTAGTAGGCGCGGAAGCCGAAGGTGTTCATATTCAGCTTGCCCAGCTCGGAGAAACCGTCGCCGTCACGGTCGTACGGATTGCGGTTGCGGTAGCTTTCGTAGAGGGCGATGCCGTAGGAGTTGTCTTTTGACACCAGGGATACGTTCCCGCCCATGTACTGCTCCCAGGACTTGCCGTCCATGTTGGAGAACATGCTCGACACCTGGAAGGAGTTGTTAATGGGGTCTTTGGTGATGATATTGATAGTTCCGCCCACAGCATTGGCGCCGAACAGCGCCGAACCGCCGCCGCGTACCACCTCTACCCTCTCGATCATGTTCACCGGTATCTGCTCCAGCCCATATACCCCGCTCAGCGCACTGATGACGGGACGGCTGTTTATCAGGATTTGCGAGTACGGACCTTCCAGACCGTTGATACGCACCTGGGGGAAACCGCAGTTCTGGCAGTTGTTCTCTACCCGCAGGCCTGACTGGTAGTTGAGCGTCTTGGCAAGGTCGGTGGAGTTCACCATCTCAAAGAGCTTGGCGCTCATCACGTTCACCACCACGGGAGCAGCCTTGCGGCTCACCTCGTTGCGGTTGGCGGACACCACGACCTCATCGGTCATGAAGCTTTCCTCTTCCATCTGGAAATGCACCACCGCCGTAAAGTCCTTGTTTACTTCAATCGCCTTTTCCTGTGTCTTATAGCCTACGGCGGATACGCGCAACGTATATTTACCCGCCGGCAGGTTCTTGAACTCGAACTGACCTTCTTCATTGGACACTGTTCCCTGTCCGCTGCCTACAATCAAAACGGTGGCATACGGTATATTCTCTTCCGAACCTTTTACAAGAACATGGCCGGAAATCATGTTGCCTTCCCTGATAGGATTTGCGGCAACGGCTACGCCGATACCTGCCACAGCAAGTATCAACGCCAATATAATTTGTTTCATTTGAATAATCGCTTTTATTTCAGTTACTTAATGATACCAATTCTGTACTGGTACTTGGTACGGCAAGTACCAAAGGCAGGTACGACGGATACCAAACATTGGTACGGCGAGTACCAAAGATTGGTACATCGAATACCAAGCATCGGTACAACGAATACCCAACGTTGGTATGGAGCATACCAGGCGTTGGTACAACACTATCAAAGGGTAACGGAATAAGGGGGAGCGCGGAGAAAGGGCATCCGACACGCTTTTCCCTTTATGACGGGTGTATCGGTTTCGCTTTCCATCACCTGCAACAGAGAGCGCATCGGGTGTTGCAGCTCGCAGCAGTCCGGCGTGTCCGAACTGAAGTGCGACAGCAGGCCGATGACAATCAGCGAGTCGGTGGAGTGCGAATGCTGGTTATGGAAAGGGTGCGAGTGGGTTATCAGCACCCCGTTGACGTAGTGGACGTGGGTAAACGCCGTTATGCTTGCCTGGTACGCCACGAAGAGCGCCAGCAAGCATAATGCGCATATGGTTCTTTTTATTCCTCTCACGTCTTACGGTTTGTTTCTTGAGTTAGGGACGGCAAAGGTAATAAATTTCGGTTTGTACCAAACAGAAATTCATAATCGCGTTTGGAAGCGGGAACAGCCCACTCCTCCGGAATGAATTTCCACTGGCCGAGCGCACGCGGCTCGATTACCTTCTTCTGCTCGATGTACTGCATCAGGTAATAGCGCAAATCCTTGTCGGTAGAGCTGATGATGCGCTCCTTCAACTTTTCCTGAGGGATGCCCGCGCCTTTCGTCAGCAGTTCCCCGCCGCCGTTGCCGCGATAGGAGTTCAGGGCTACCGTGTACATCTTGTCCATGTGGAACGGAGTGCCGTCTGCCATGCTGAGGATGGTTACCTTACTGCCGTACGGCTTCGTGACGTCTACCGTATAGATGATGCCTGCGGCGGAGTCGAAATTGAAACTGAAGTTCTTGAAGGCAGCCCTGTCCGCAGCGCCTTCGCGGGGTTGGTCGCGGAGCAGCAGGATGTGGTCGTCGGGCGAAGTCATGCGGTTGGTCCACAGGTCGTAGGACATCTCCAGGGCATCGTGCACTTCCTTGCCCGAAAGTTTCATGGTGTAGAGCATGTTCTCGTACTTGTAGAGGTTGAACATGTCGTACACGTAAATATCCCCTTCCTTAATCTGCGTGTCGTAGGACAAGGGAGCCGCCAATGAAATCTCGGCGCCGCTGATGTCCAGCTGCAAGGTATGGATGAGGTCGATGAAGGCGGAAGAACCGAAATAGGCGGGACGGGTGGAGACCGTCTTCGTGAAGCGTCCGATTCTTTTCGATACAAAATCCTGAATGGTGGCGTACTGCGGCGAGAAGCGTTTCATGAATTCACCGCTGATGCCGTAGGGGGCGGTTTCGGTGAGCACGCCGTCAATCTGCTTGTCCGTAACCTTGCCGTTGCGCAGGGCCACGGTAATGTCGATGTCGCTCACCACAATGCCGTTGCTGGCGGGGTCCATCACCAGTACGGAGTCGCCTGCCACGTTCTGCACCTTCTTGCATTCGCGGGCGTGGTCGTGGCCCATAAGCACGATGTCGAAGCCCGGAACATTGCGGGCTACGTCCAGCGAGGCATTCTCCCGGTATTTGCCGCCCATCAGCAAGGCGTCCTGTCCGGCATGGAACATACCGATTACAATATCGGGACGCTCCTTTTCGCGGATTATCTTCATCCACTTGCGGGCGGTGTCTTCCATGTCGTCAAAACGAAGCCCCCGCCACAGATTCTCGGAGAGCCACACCGGAATGGCGGGCGTTATCATACCGAGAACGGCAATCTTCACTCCGTCGCGCTCCAGCACCTTGTAGGGGCGGAAGTGAGGTTCGCCCGTAGCGGTATCGATGATGTTGGCGCCCAGCACCGGAGCACGGCAGTCGCCTGCCCAACGGTCGAAAACGGCACGTCCCGTCTCTACATCGTGGTTGCCCATATTGGCGGCATCATAGCCCATGAAGTTCAGCATATCGGCGGTTACGTGGAGCGATACCGTGTCGATGTAGTTATAGTAATAGGCGGTGGGCTGGCCTTGCAGGATGTCGCCGTTGTCCAGCAGAATCAGGTTGTCCTTATAGGTTTCGCGCGCTTTCTGCACGAATGCGTGCACGCGTGCCAGGCTTCCGGCAGCCTCCCGCTGAAGGATGAAATCGTGGGGATAGAAATTACCGTGGATATCACTGGTCTGTACTATTTTCAGTTTTACTTCTTTATCCTGCGCGGCAACTGCTCCAATCAGCAGGAACATCCACGCAAGACAGCAGGTCAGTCTTTTCATTTCGTTGTTCTGTTAATGTATAACATATAATGTGTAAACGGCGCAAAGATATAATAAAACTCACAAAAAGGCGGTAGGGAAAGATTGTTTTTCGTACTTTTGGCGCTCATTATCAAAAAAAGAAGCTGACATGACACAAATCTTTCACAGCATGATAGCTGCCATTCTCGGCATATCGGAAAAGCAAATCGGGCAGACACTCTCCCTGCTCGACGACGGAGCAACCATCCCGTTCATCAGCCGCTACCGCAAGGAAATGACGGGCGGACTGGACGAAGTGCAGATAGAATCCATCCGTACCCATTACGAAAAACTGAAGGAAACGGCGAAACGGAAGGAGACCATCGTCGCCACCATCCGCGAACAGGGGAAAATGACCCCGGAACTGCAAAAGCGCATTGACGACACGTGGGACAGCACTGCCCTCGAAGACATCTACCTGCCCTACAAGCCCAAACGGAAAACCCGTGCGGAAGCCGCCCGCCAGAAAGGACTCGAACCGCTTGCCACCCTGCTGATGCTCCAGCGCGAGCCCCATCCCGAACAGCGTGCCGCCGCCTTCGTGAAAGGCGATGTAAAGGATGCGGACGATGCCCTGAAAGGTGCGCGCGACATCATAGCCGAACAGGTGAGCGAGAACGAACGCGCCCGCAACATGCTGCGGAATACCTTTGCACGCCAAGCCCTGCTGACCGCCAAAGTGATAAAAGGCAAAGAGGAGGAAGGCGCCAAATACCGGGATTACTTCGACTGTTCGGAGCCCCTGAAACGATGCAGCTCGCACCGCCTGCTTGCCATCCGCCGCGCCGAAGCGGAAGGTCTGCTCAAGGTGAGTATCAGCCTCAACGACGAGGAGTGTGTGGAACGGCTGGAACGGCAGTTTGTACAGAGCAACAACGCCTGCGGGAAGCAGGTGGCGGAAGCCGTGCAGGATGCCTACAAGCGTCTGTTGAAACCGTCCATCGAGACCGAGTTTGCCGCGCAAAGCAAGGAGCGTGCCGACGATGAAGCCATCCGCGTCTTTGCGGAAAACCTGCGGCAGTTGCTGCTGGCATCGCCCCTGGGGCAGAAAAGGGTGATGGGAATAGACCCCGGATTCCGCACCGGCTGCAAGGTGGTGTGCCTGGATGCACAGGGCAACCTGCTGCACAACGAGAATATCTACCCGCATCCGCCGGTGAACCAAAGCAAAGAGGCGTTTGCCAAACTGCAGAAGATGATAGAGGCCTATAAGGTGGAAGCCATCGCCGTGGGCAACGGCACTGCCAGCCGCGAGACGGAAGATTTCCTGAAACGGCAGACGTTCAACCGGGAAGTGCAGATTTTCATTGTCAGCGAGCAGGGTGCATCCATCTACTCCGCTTCCAAGATAGCCAGGGATGAGTTTCCGGAATATGATGTAACGGTGCGCGGTGCCGTATCCATCGCCCGCCGGCTTATGGACCCGCTGGCGGAGCTTGTCAAGATAGACCCGAAGTCCATCGGTGTGGGGCAATACCAGCACGACGTAGACCAAACCAAGCTGAAGAAATCCCTCGACCAGACTGTGGAGAACTGCGTAAACCTGGTCGGCGTAAACCTGAATACGGCAAGCAGCCATCTGCTGACGTATATATCGGGACTTGGTCCTCAACTGGCGCAGAACATCGTGAACTACCGCGCCGAGAACGGAGCATTCGCATCGCGCAAGGAGCTGATGAAAGTTCCGCGCATGGGTGCAAAGGCTTTTGAGCAATGTGCCGGCTTCCTGCGCATACCGGATGCCAGGAATCCGCTGGACAACACGGCGGTGCATCCCGAAAGCTACCACATCGTGGAGCAGATGGCAAAGGACCTGGGATGCAGCGTGGCCGAACTGATTGCCGACAAAGAATTGCGCCGGAAGATACAGCCGGAACGCTACCTCTCTCCCACCGTCGGAATGCCGACCTTGAAGGATATCCTGCAAGAGCTGGAGAAGCCGGGGCGTGACCCGCGCGGGCCTATCAAAGTGTTCGAATTCGATAAGAACGTGCGTACAATCGATGATTTGCGCATAGGCATGGAACTGCCGGGCATCGTGGGGAATATCACCAACTTCGGCGCTTTCGTCGATATAGGTATCAAGGAAAACGGCTTGATACACCTCTCCCAGCTTGCGCAGAAGTATGTATCAAACCCTAATGAGATTGTATCCATCCATCAGCAGGTACGCGTAAAGGTGCTCAGTGTAGATACCGAACGGAAACGTATACAACTGACGATGATTGGGGTTAGCGGTTAGCGATTAGGGGTTAGTGATTAGTGATTAGCGATTAGTGATTAGCAGGCTGCGCACTCACACCGCAAGGCACTAATCCCTAATCACTAATCCCTAATCACTAACCCCTAATCCCTATATATCAGCTTGTCCTTGTCATTGCCGAAAAGGTTATCGCCCAAAGTTGTAATCTTATCGCCGGTGGCAAGGACATGACGAAGATTGTCGCATCCCATGAATGCACCGTACTCTATGGCAGTTACGCCGGAAGGAAGTTCCAAGGTGCCGCACAACCGTCCGCATCCGCTGAACGCACGCTGGCCGATGCTCTTCAAGCCATGGGGCAGTTTGATATTGAGCAGGTATTTCTTTTGGGTAAACGTGTATTCGGGGATAGTTGTGGCATTGCACTTGGACAAATCCACGCTCACCAGATTGGGCATGTAGTTACGTATCAACGTAAAGTCCGCCTCGTCCATCTTGCCCTCTACCGTAAGGAAGTTCACATCTTTGGGCTGTATGCCCGCACGAAGCAGTTCGCTGGCAAGGCTGCCCATGGTGGCTATCTGCACCAAAGCTCCTACCGGTTCGCCCTCTATGAAAGCGAATGTCTCCCACCGCTTGCCGCGACGATAGGAATCGCTGCTGCCCAGAGGGACGAATATCGCCGTTACACTGTCCGCCAGAGCTTCGGGCAACAGGTTGGGGGGAGTTTTCTTGCGTATGCGGCAAATCTTCAGATTGGTGCATCCCTTGAATGCGCCGTCTTCGATGTTCTTGGTCTTGTCGGAAAGGATTACCTCCGTCAAGGATGTTTTTCCGGCAAAAGTGCTGTCGCCAAGCTGCTTGCAGAAAGCATAGGACGGGATGCAATTGGCGGGATAGATGTAAAAGCGGTCGGGATGCGTACCGTTCTTTCCGGCATACATACTGATGGATGCATTGGAGATGTCCAGTATTTGCAGTTTCTTGAATTCATCGCGCAGGTGGCGGAAATCCACTGCGTTCAGCTTGCCTTGCAGGACAAGGTGGGTAATCTCGTTCGCTTCTTCTTCGGTGAGCATTTCCACCAAAGTACCGGGTTTGGCAACGGTATATCTCCTGGAAGTCTGGGCGGAGACGTTCGATATCATAATGCCCAGTCCGGCTACTAAAAGTATCTTTTTCAGGTTCATGTTTTAAGTGTCAGATTGATTTAATTTTCAAATATAAGAAGAAAGCGCCAACCGTGAATAATGATTTCTCTTTTTATTGCTATTTTTGTCGGATATTAATTAACCGAACTTATTTTTCTCATGGAAACCATCGGAAATGAATCCAAAGCCAAACGTTTTGGAAAAGCGGCAATCGACATTGTTTCATTCGCCGCGCTTGCCGTCATCATCATTACAATAATAAGTGTCCTTTTCGCAGCCGTATTGCTGAAGTTAGGAAAGGAAGAAGCCGATACGATGTCCTATTTCATATTGAGCGAGACGCTGATGCTGGCAGGCGTATTCCTTTCCGCATGGATAGTATGGCATTTCCGCGGCTTTTCACTGGAAGGGCTCGGACGCTCTTTAACGATGCGTTGGAAGGACTGGCTGTCGGGAATACTGCTGGCAACCGTTCTTTATGCGGTAGGGTTCGGCATATCCTTGTGGACAGGTGCGGTAGAGATTGCAGGAGTGGCATTCAATCCCTCTTCCTTACTGATTAGCCTTGTATTCTTCCTGCTGGTAGCCGTGACAGAGGAACTGGCATTGCGGGGATTTGTATTGGAACGCCTGCTGCAAAACGGGGTGAATAAGTTTTGTGCCTTGTTCCTCTCCGCCGCCCTATTCTCCTTGATTCATATAGGCAATCCGAACTTCGACTTTCTGTCTTTTATCAACATACTTCTGGCAGGCATCCTTTTAGGTTCATCCTATATATACACACGCAACCTCTGCTTCCCGATAGCTCTACACTGGTTCTGGAATTGGATACAAGGCCCGGTATTAGGCTATGAGGTCAGTGGAAATAAATTCTGTAACGGCTTGCTGGCCCTTCGGCTGCCCGAAGCCAATCTGATAAACGGTGGCGCCTTCGGCTTTGAAGGCTCTGTACTTTGTACGGTGCTGATGATAGTGGGAACAGGAGTGATTTTAAAATTAGCGATTAACGATTAGTGATTAGCGATTAGGGGTTAACGATTAGCGATTAACGATTAGGGGTTAAGGGTTGGTGATGAGAGTGGGATGTGGTTTGATAATTTCTTTTAGGCATGGATTACACGGACTATACGCATTTCATGGATTTTACGGATTTCACGGAAAAAGAATAAGGGGTAATATACCAACTGTTTTGATAATATTACCCCAAAATAAAGTAAATCCGTCAATCCGTGCCTAAAAAACCAACAAATAAGATAATATTACCATAATCACCTTTTTGTTTTGACACACCATTAATCACTAATCGCTAACCACTAACCCCTATTTATTGTACATTTTTGTTCTCAGTTCCTTGATGTGGTCGGAAGTGATGTATTCATCATACTCCATCATCTTGTCGATGATGCCGTTCGGGGTCAGCTCGATGATACGGTTTGCCACTGTCTGGATGAACTCGTGGTCGTGAGACGAGAACAGGATGTTTCCCTTATAGGTCTTCAGGTTATTGTTGAATGCCTGAATGGATTCCAAGTCAAGGTGGTTGGTCGGCGTATCCAGAATGAGACAGTTGGCATTACGCAACTGCATGCGCGCAATCATGCAACGCATCTTCTCGCCACCCGACAGTACACTTGCTTTCTTCAGCACCTCTTCGCCGGAGAAAAGCATACGGCCGAGGAAACTCTTCATATATACCTCATTGCCCTCGCCAAACTGGCTCAACCAGTCAACCAGATTCAAATCCGTATTAAAGAAAGCGGTGTTGTCCAACGGCAGATAAGCGGTGGTAATCGTAACACCCCAGTTGAAAGTTCCCGCATCCGGCTTCATATTTCCGTTGATAATCTCGAACAAAGCGGTCATGGCACGCGGATCGTGTGAAAGGAACACGATTTTATCCCCTTTCTCCACATTGAAGTTCACATCACGGAACAGCACCGTACCGTCTTCCAGCGTTTTCGTCAGTCCGGCTACTTCAAGAATCTGATTGCCCGGTTCGCGTTCGGGAGTGAAGATGATGCCCGGATATTTACGTGACGACGGTTTGATTTCTTCCACATTCAGCTTCTCCAGCATCTTCTTACGGCTGGTAGTCTGCTTGCTCTTCGCCACATTGGCGCTGAAACGGCGGATAAACTCTTCCAGTTCTTTCTTCTTCTCCTCGGCTTTAGCCTTCTGGTTCTGCTGTTGACGGAGAGCAAGCTGGCTGGACTCGTACCAGAAACTGTAGTTTCCGGCAAAGAGGTTAATCTTTCCGTAGTCGATGTCCACGGTATGCGTACAAACGGAGTCGAGGAAGTGACGGTCGTGGCTCACTACCAGAACGGTATGTTCAAAATTGGCAAGATAGTCCTCCAGCCAAGTTACGGTTTCCATGTCCAAGTCATTGGTAGGCTCGTCCAGCAGCAGGTTATCCGGATTGCCATACAAAGCCTGCGCCAGCATGACACGTACTTTTTCCTTGTTGTTCAGCTCGCCCATCAACACATAATGCTTGTCTTCCTTGATGCCCAGTCCGCTCAATAAGGCGGCAGCATCGCTTTCCGCATTCCAACCGTCGAGTTCGGCGAATTTCTCTTCCAGTTCGGATACCTTCAGACCGTCTTCGTCCGTGAAGTCCTCTTTGGCATAGAGTTCTTCGCGCTGTTTCATAATGTCCCACAGCACGGTGTGCCCCATCATCACGGTATCCATCACCGTATAAGCATCCCACTTGAAGTGGTCCTGGCTCAATACGGACAGGCGCTCGCCCGGTCCCAGCATGATAGACCCCGTTGTCGGGTCCAAATCGCCCGAAATAGTACGCAGGAAAGTAGACTTTCCGGCACCGTTGGCACCGATTATACCATAACAATTACCACTTGTAAACTTCAGGTTTACATCATTAAACAACACTCTTTTACCAAATTGAACCGATACGTTCGAGACTGTAATCATCTTTATATTTACTGTTTTATTATGTACTACTTACTATTTAATACCTATAACTCTGCAAATTGCGGGTACAAAGATACGAAATAATACGGTAAAACAGCTTACAACGAGTTAACTTATTGCATGATATGAAGTTAACCCGATACATACAACAAAGGTAACTGACTGCAACCTATCGAGTTAACTTACTGTCCGCACAAGGTTAGCGCTCTATTTATAGCACATTACGCTGTCAATCTGACATAAAAATATTACCTTTGCAGCGTTTTTGGCAAAAGCCGTCAATTTGGCAAAGTTTTTGCTATTAAAACCGTATCATATTAACTTAAACCCTTAACAACAATGAAAGCAAAATCATTTTACAAGAATAACAAGCATAACAATATGGACTCTAAAGAAAAAGAAAACATCAACGAAGAAGAGTTAAAAGCACAAGACGCTCAAGACGAAACTTGTGAAGAAACAACAGAGAAAGAAGAAGAAGTTGCCCTGACAGAGGAAGAAAAACTCGCTCAGGAACTGGAAAAGGCCAACGCTGAGATTGAAGACCAGAAAGACAAGTACCTGCGTCTCTCTGCCGAGTTCGACAACTACCGTAAACGTACGATGAAAGAAAAGGCCGAACTCATCCTGAACGGCGGAGAAAAAAGCATCAGCAGCATCCTTCCTATCGTAGATGACTTTGAACGCGCCCTGAAAAACATGGAGACCGCCACCGATGTAGCTGCCGTAAAAGAAGGTGTGGAGCTTATCTACAACAAGTTTATGACAGTATTGGGTCAGAACGGTGTCAAAGTAATCGAAACCAAAGAACAGCCGCTTGACACAGACTACCACGAAGCCATTGCCGTAATCCCGGCTCCTGACGAAGCTTTGAAAGGTAAAATTCTGGACTGCGTACAAACCGGTTACACGCTAAACGACAAAGTAATCCGCCATGCCAAAGTAGTGGTTGGAGAATAACATACACAGTTATATGGAAAAAAGAGATTATTACGAAGTACTGGAAGTCGAAAAAACAGCATCGGTAGAAGAGATAAAGAAAGCCTATCGCAAGAAAGCCATCCAATATCACCCCGACAAAAACCCTGGCGACAAGGTAGCCGAGGAGAAGTTTAAGGAAGCGGCGGAAGCATACGATGTATTAAGCAATCCGGACAAGCGTGCCCGTTACGACCAATTCGGCCATGCCGGAATGGGTGGTGCCGCCGGTAACGGCGGACCGTTCGGCGGTTTCAGCGGCGGTATGTCCATGGATGATATCTTCTCCATGTTCGGTGATATATTCGGCGGACACAGCGGTGGGTTCGGCGGCGGTTTCAGCGGGTTCGGCGGATTTGGCGGCGGTGGTGCACAACAACGCCGTTATCGCGGTTCGGACTTGCGCGTAAAGGTAAAGCTGAACCTCAAGGAAATTTCTACCGGAGTCGAAAAGAAATTCAAACTGAAAAAATATGTACCGTGCAGCCATTGCCATGGAACCGGTGCAGAAGGAGACGGCGGTGCGGAAACCTGCCCTACCTGTAAGGGCAGCGGTACGGTAATCCGCAACCAACAGACCATCCTCGGCACAATGCAGACGCGTACCACTTGTCCTACCTGTGGTGGCGAAGGCAAGGTCATCAAGAATAAATGTAAGGAATGTGCAGGCGAAGGTATCGTTTACGGCGAAGAAGTCGTTACCGTGAAAATTCCTGCCGGTGTAGCCGAAGGCATGCAGCTCTCCATGAGCGGTAAAGGCAATGCGGGCAAACACAACGGCGTACCGGGTGACCTGCTGATTCTCATAGAGGAAGAGCAGGACAAGGAACTGATTCGCGATGAGAATGATTTGATTTACAACCTGTTGCTCAGTTTCCCGACAGCCGCATTGGGCGGTGCAGTAGAAATACCCACCATTGACGGCAAGGTTAAGGTAAAAATCGAATCGGGTACACAGCCGGGTAAGGTTCTCCGCCTGCGCGGCAAAGGACTGCCTAACGTAAACGGATACGGAACCGGAGACCTGTTGGTGAATGTCAGCGTATATGTGCCCGAAACACTGAACAAGGAAGAGAAAAAAGCGCTGGAAGAAATGGAAAGGTCGGATAACTTCAAGCCGAATACTTCTATCAAGGAGAAGATTTTCAAGAAGTTCAAGAGTTTGTTTGATTAAAAAACAATTCTTCCCGGCATAAAAAAAGCTACATTTGAAATGTAGCTTTTTTTATGCCGGGAAGAAAGTGACCTCTATTTCAACAGATGCACAAACTTTGCCGGCAACTCTGCTTTATCGGCGCAAACAAACAGCTTCTGACCCTCAGCGTCCAGTAAGAAAGATACACCACCCTGCGAAACAACAAACGACTCCACACCCGCCGCTTCTTCTACAAAAACACAGCCGGGGAACAGAGGTGCAAACACTTCTTTGGTCTGTCCTTTCCACTTCTTGAATACGATTTGCATAGGACAAAATGCCATATATCCTGCTGCATGCAGGCGCTGCACTAATTTACGTTCCGACTTTGGTGCCGTATACAGAACACACCAACGACTCATATCATTATTAGCCATCATATTGCTTTGTTTGCTTTTCTCCAATCTTTAAATAAATCCTTCACAAATAATATCCAGCCAACACATCCCACTCCTGCCAAGAATACAAAACCTATAAGAATCATAATCTTATTAGGCTTGGCGGCACGCAAAGGAACCGTAGCCGGTTGCACAACCGTATATACCGGAGTAATCTCCTGCACTTTGGCTCTTGCCATCTGCAATTGTCCGGAAACCTGGGTATAAACAGTATAAGCCAGCTCAACTTCGTTTTTTAAACGTTCCTGCTCGGCACGATAGCTTAACAGAACCACATTCTGATTGGCATCTGCAAAAGTAGCATATTTTTTCTGAGCTTTCTCATAATCCGCCTTTGCTTCTTTATATAACTTTTCTGTAAAAGCTAAATCATGACGGGCTTTATTGGTACGGTAATTTGTGATATAATTCTGCAAACAATGCATCACGGTATCAGTTAACGAAGCCGAAATCAAAGGGTCCTGCATAGTAACCTCCAAAGTTGTAACCCCTGTTTTTTTATCAATCGTAACCAAGATACGCTTACTCAAAGCATCCGCTACCTTCGCCTCATCCAATGTCAGGTGGAACGGATCGATTTTTCCTTCTTTCTTCTCCGGTTTATCCTTGAATAAAGACAAGGTCCAACCCAAAGCCTTGAATGGCGCAGACATTACAGCACCCATCCATGACGAACGCTGGTATTTATCCAGATAAGCATATAAGGTCGTATCTATTTTACCTTTCTGGTCTTTGACCCTTACATCAAACAACTCCAGCAGAAAAGGAGTTGACTTAACGATATCGGGATACAGTTCGGGCGACAAGGCATCTTCTCCGACAGAACCACCTAAGTTGATGCCAGCCATAGCAGCCAATGCCCCCATACTCCCGGCATTCACTTTACTTGCACTTTCGGGAGCCAATGTCACTTCCGTAGAATACTCTTTAGGAATGCTGAATCCTACAATCAAGCCAATCACTGCCGCAATACCGCATACCTTATAAAGCATTTTACGATCGGCCCACACTTTCTGAGCCAACTCAATCAAATCTATTTCCTGTTCCTCCAGTTTTTGCGGAACCTTTTGTATTTTACTTTCGTCCATTGTCCTTATCACTTAAAGAGATTAACCAAAGTAGCAATCATTGTGCCTAAAGTGGCAATAGAAGTACCCATACCTACCATTTCGGCCACGCTCATACGCTTACTCGGATCCTTAGTCGGGATGATAATCTCACACCCGGGCTCGATTGCCGTCTTACTACCGGAGCGTATGCGGGATACAGTACCATTCATATAAACCACAAAAGCACTGCGCTTCTTGGCATTCGAAGCATATCCGCCCGCCTGATTGATGTAGTAACGGCTGTTCTCTCCCTCTTTGTACAGCACGGTATTAGGATACATCACGGCACCGTTAATTTTCACTGTGCTTACATATTCAGGAATAAACAATACATCCCCCTCGCGCAACACCATATCATAATCAGAACCCGGATTTTTCAAAGCCTCATCCAGATGAATACCTACCGTATATACATATAAAGTAGTTGAATCTGCACCGACCTTTATAGCCATGCGGGTGGCATCTTCCTTTCTGCGAAGCTCTTCCTCCGACATTTTACGGATAAGACGGGCTCCTCTTACATAAGCATCGGATGTAACACCACCGGCTTTAGCGACCAGGTCGCTCAAACGTTCATTCTTCTTGGACAACGCGTAAGTGCCGGTAAATAATGCCTCTCCTATTATCCCCACATTTTTCTGTTTGCGATAAGCAGGGCTTTTACGGACATACACTTCATCAAAAGGCTCCAAATAGAAATTCTCGCTCCCCGCTCCTATCAGCAAGCCGTCTTTCAGGTCAAAGGTAAATGTCTGGCCTACAATATTACTGTCGTCCGTGCTTTTGGGAGATTTAATACGGCGCGATACATCTATTTTCGTTGTAGAAGCCGCTTCAAGCAAGCCACCCGATTCCAAGACCAAATCCTCGATGGTCATCTTGTCGGCATAAAGATAAGTACCCGGATCTGCAACCTCACCATGGATAGTCACCGTAGGCTCTTCTTTCAGATCCTGAATGCTGGGAATATAAAGTATATCATTCTTTTGCAAAGGAATGTCCGCAACCACACCTTTCAACAAGCCTTTCAAATCTATGGAAATAACCTCGCGCGTCAAATCCTCATGTTCACGATTGATTACGGCACGATTTAGGAAAGCATCTCCACGTACACCTTCCGCTTTCTTTATCAACTGTTTCACGGTATTCACCTCTCCGCTCAGCTGATACAAGCCCTCACGGTAAACAGCACCGCGAATCTCTACACGATTTTCGAAACGGTTGAGAACGGAATCCACCGTAAGCATATCATCGTCTTCCAGGCGGAATACCGAATAATCCATTTCGTCCACATTGAAAATCTGATGCTCGCGTCCGCTCTTGCGTACAAGACGGATGGCTTTTTTATACGCATCGCCCGTAAAGCCGCCGGCATATCTCAGCAACGTACCGATTGTTTCCGTAGGCTTCATTTCATAATACATAGGGCGCTTTACCTTACCCAATATCTGCACCAGAGTCTGATAAGGATTGACAAGAATCACATCACCGTCCTGAAGACGGATATCATCCTTCAGCCGACCTTCCATGATAAAATCGTAGATGTCCAAATCTGCAACCGTCTTTCCGTCGCGTATAACTTTTATGCTTCGAAGACTACCGATTTTATTTACTCCGCCGGCCCAATACAAGGCATGGAAAACTGATGCGAATGAAGAGAGGGTGTAAGTACCCGGTACGACAACTTCACCCATAACATTCACCTGAATGGAACGGATTTCGCCTAACGTCAAATTTATTTGCGTATTGGGAGTTTCTCCCGTAACACCGGCATATATCTTGGCAAATTCGCGTTTCAAATAATCATTGGCTTCCTCTACGGTCTTTCCACTCAGATAAACCGGTCCTAACTTTGCGATTTGCACAGTACCCTCAGGCGAGATTTTTTCGCGAATCGTAGTCTGGGAAGCTCCCCAAACATCAATAATAACTTCATCGCCCGCCCCCAAACGATAATTGTCGGGTGTTGCCACATTTATATTGGGTTCAAAAGTCAGATATTCGTTATCGAAAATATTATGTCCGAAAATCTGTTGTGTAAAAGCGTCTTCCGCGCTTTTAGGACCATTATAACCATAACCCGGCTGTCCATTGTTATTCACCCCCGTTCCATATCCGTTGCGTTGCTGAGCCGATTTCGCCCGCAGCCCTTTAATACTTTGCTTTTGGGAACCGAGATTATCCAAGCCGGATTCATCCTGAGAGATATTCTTGTTTTTGTTCTCGTAAGTTTTCTGCGTACGTAAACGGGAGTTCGCTTCTCCCATGAAATTGGCATTTTCCTCAGAGCTTCCGTCCGATTTGCCTGAATATTTAGACTGTATTCTCTGGATTTGTTCTTTTGTGACTCCTTTCTTCATCAATTCAACCAACATCTCCTGTTGTGTCTTCCCCTGACTCTGAGCCTCTTGCACGTACAGAATGACTTGTTCATCCGTCATTTGTTGGGCAAATACCACACTTGATACCGTAAATACCAACAAACACAATAGTATAAATTTACGCATAAGTAAGATCTTTGATTAATCTTTTAGTTATCTAGTAATGTTTTTAATTGGGGACAAAGGTAATACATTATTTTCATAATATACATTTATTTCCTTTTGAAGTTTTGGAAAAAGAATTAATTCCGGGCTTCAATACAACCGGTATTTTGCCACAAACACCACTTATACCAAACAGTACTTTTCCAATCACCCAATAGAGTTAAACGTCTTTACTATACGGATTTATCCATAATATCTCCGATAAATACACAAATATAGAAAAAATGCCAGACAGAAATATTTCTAAAAAATCAGGCAATTCTTTTTGCAAATTCAAATAAAGATGTACCTTTGCACCTCGTAATCGAAAACCCATTGCCGCTATAGCTCAGTTGGTAGAGCAACGCATTCGTAACGCGTAGGTCGCCA
>OOBN01000162.1_pt1 | contig 73656 bp, 54 predicted proteins | sample 1671091 | NCBI WGS metagenome assembly OOBN01 (sample SAMN06348121, study PRJEB24527) | human gut metagenome | biome: human gut; feature: ankylosing spondylitis patient; material: feces | host: Homo sapiens | place: China | collected 2015-10 | reverse complement strand
ATCGTAGGGAGGGGGCTTGACCCCTCCGGGGGCGTCGGGGACGCCGCCCCCTACATCCTTGGCCGCGAACTTTCCGCCAACCGTAGGGGGATTCATCTCTCCCGTTTCCTCGCCCGCATTTCCTTAACTTTCTTCTTTACATTCCCCGCAAAATACGCTACAATATAAATGTATATTTATAAAAACAAAGAGAAGGAGAGATCGCTTTGTTTACTATCATCAAACGGCGGGAACTGAACCCCACCGTAACCGAACTTTGCATCCATGCGCCGCTCATTGCCAAGAAGGCAAAGGCCGGCCAGTTTATCATTGTCCGCGCAAAGGAGGACTCCGAGCGCATCCCCCTGACCATCGCCGGGTTTGACCGCGAAGCCGGCACCGTTTCCATCATTTTCCAGGTTGTCGGCGCAGGTACCATGCAGCTCAACTCCCTCAAAGAGGGCGAGGCCGTGCATGACTTTGTGGGACCCTTGGGCAAGGCAACCGAGATCGAGGGCCTGAAAAACGTCTGTGTCGTCGGCGGCGGTGTTGGCTGCGCCATTGCGCTGCCCATTGCTCAGGCACTGCACGAGCAGGGCACCAAGGTCACCGGCATCGTCGGTTTCCGCAACAAGGATCTGGTCATTCTGGAGGACGAGTTCCGCGCCTGCTGCGATGAGTTTATCATTATGACCGATGACGGCTCCTACGGCGAGAAGGGCGTTGTCACCGCGCCGCTGGAGCAGCGTATTGTGGACGGCGCAAACTTTGACGAGGTCATTACCATCGGACCCCTGATTATGATGAAATTCGTCGTCAAGACGACCAAACCGCACAACGTCAAGACCGTTGTGTCGATGAACCCCATCATGGTCGACGGCACCGGTATGTGCGGCGGCTGCCGCCTGACCGTGGGCGGCCAGACGAAGTTTGCCTGCGTGGACGGCCCCGACTTTGACGGCTTTGAGGTCGATTTTGACGAGGCTATGCACCGCGGCACGATGTACAAGCCCTTTGAGGCCCACGCCCGCGAGGCCGAGTGCAATTTGCTGAAGCAGGAGGTGCAGTAATTATGCCGAACATGGACCCGAAAAAGTGCCCCATGCCCAGCCAGGAGCCGAACGTCCGCAACAAAAACTTCAAGGAGGTCGCCCTTGGCTACACCGAGGAGATGGCCGTGAACGAGGCCAAGCGCTGCCTGCAGTGCAAGAACCACCCCTGCCGCAGCGGCTGCCCCGTTGAAATCGATATTCCCGGCTTCATCAAGCATGTGGCCGAGGGCGACTTTGAGGCCGCCTACAACGTGATTGCCCAGTCCAGCGCGCTGCCCGCTGTCTGCGGCCGTGTCTGCCCGCAGGAGCACCAGTGCGAGGGCAAGTGCGTCCGCGGCATCAAGGGCGAGGCCGTCGGCATTGGCCGTCTCGAGCGCTTTGTTGCCGACTGGTACCGCAACAACGTACATACCAAGCCCACCGCCCCCGCGCCCAATGGCCACAAGGTCGCTGTCATCGGCGCCGGCCCGTCCGGCCTGACCGTGGCCGGCGATCTGGCCAAGCTGGGCTACAAGGTCACCGTCTACGAAGCCCTGCACGTTGCGGGCGGCGTGTTGATGTACGGCATCCCCGAGTTCCGTCTGCCCAAGGACATCGTCCAGCACGAGGTCGAGGGCCTGAAGGAGCTGGGCGTTGACATCGAGACCAACATGGTCATCGGCAAGGTGCTGACCATCGACGAGTTGATGAACGACTACGGCTTTGAGGCCGTCTATGTCGCGTCCGGAGCCGGTCTGCCCCGCTTTATGGGCATCCCCGGCGAGAGCCTGAACGGCGTCTACTCCGCCAACGAGTACCTGACCCGCGTCAATTTGATGAAGGCGTACAAGGAGGATTCCCGCACGCCCATCATGAAGAGCAAGTCCGTTGCCGTTGTCGGCGGCGGCAATGTCGCCATGGACGCTGCCCGCTGCGCCAAGCGTCTGGGTGCCGAGAATGTCTACATCGTCTACCGCCGCGGCATGGCCGAGCTGCCTGCCCGTAAGGAGGAGGTCGAGCACGCCGAGGAGGAGGGCATCGTCTTTAAGACGCTGACGAACCCGACGGAAGTGCTGGGCGACGAGAACGGCTGGGTCAAGGGTATGACCTGCGTTGAGATGGAACTGGGTGAGCCGGATGCGTCCGGACGCCGCCGCCCCATCGTCAAGGAGGGCAGCGAGTTCGAGCTGGAGGTTGACACCATGATTATGGCGCTGGGCACCAGCCCCAACCCGCTGATCCGCTCCACCGCGCCGGGTCTGGACGCCGACAAGCACGGCTGCCTGATTACCAACGGCCCTGACGGCCTGACCACCCGCCCGATGGTCTACGCCGGCGGTGACGCCGTGACCGGTGCCGCCACCGTCATTCTGGCGATGGGCGCCGGCAAAGAGGCCGCCCGCGCGATTGACGCGGCCATCAAGGCGAAGGAGCAGTAAAAATTAAATTTCAGCCCCCGTGCCGCGAGGTGCGGGGGTGTTTTTGTTAAAAGGCTTCCCCTGAGGGGGAAGCTGGCCGCGAAGCGGACTGATGAGGGGCGAACTTTGCCAGACTATCCCCTGTATGGGTAATCACGGTATCTCCGCCCCTCATCCGCCTGCGGGCAGGGCCGCAGACACCTTCCCCCAAGGGGGAAGGCACTCTTACCGAACAAAGGCATCAACCATGTATCATCCTTTCTTCCAATTCGTTCTTCCGCGCCTCGGGCAGGTGGCGCTGGATGCTTTGCTGTACCTGAACTTTTTGCAGCTGCCGCCCTTACAGCTGGTGGCCCGGTGGCCGGTGCTGTATTACGGACTGCCGCTTGTGCTGATGGGCGTGCTGGCGTATATCAGCCGCGACCCGCTCGGGCTGGGCATCGTGTTTGCCGGACATCTTGTGACGTTCTACTGCATCGGTACCGCCATCGGGCTGGCGCTGCGGCGCATCGGCGGCACACCGCTGACTGCTTGGCATATTATCTGGCTGGACGGCATAACGCCGTGGCTGTTGACGGGCCTTATCATGTGGTGGGGGCGGCGGCGTGCGCTGCGGCTCTGTACGACAAAATACAGCCTTACAACGCGGAAAAATCTGCCGAACGGCAGGCTGACCATCGTGCAGGTCAGTGATGTCCACCCGCGCGCCTGTGCGGCGATGGATCACACCCGCATCCCGGAGCTGAAAGCAAAAATCGAGGCGTGCCGTCCCGACCTGCTTGTGCTGACCGGCGATATTTTCGACGAGTTCACCGAGCCGGAGGAGCTGGACGCCTTCTGCAAGCTGTTTGGCGAGCTGGACGCGCCGCTGGGCAAGTATTACGTCCTCGGCAACCACGACCTGTTCCACCACTGGCGGGAGCCGAGCTTTGGCCGCGCGGATCTGGAGCGCGGGTTCGCCGCCGCGGGCGTGCGCATCCTGGAGGACACGTCCGTCCTGCTGCCCTGCGGTGTGCGCGTCGTGGGCCGCAAGGATTATCTGTACACGAACGGCAGCCGCTTCACGGCGGCACAGCTTATGCCCGGCGGCCCCGACGACCACTACACGGTCTGGCTCGACCATGAGCCGCGGGACTTTAAGAACGCCGCCGCGGCGGGGGCGGACCTGATTTTGAGCGGCCACACCCACGGCGGGCAGGTCTGGCCTGCGGGTGCGGTGGGCATGGTTGCCAAAAATGAGCGCAACTACGGCAGAAAGAACATTGCAGACCATTGCGATGCCATCGTCAGCGGTGGCACGGGCACCTGGGGCTACAAGTTCCGCACCCAGGGCCGCACGGAAATTGTCTGCGCGGAAATCACTACCGAAAGGGAAAACTGATTTATGAACGAACGCGAACGCCTGAGCAGCCGCCTGGGCTTTATCATGCTGTCGGCGGGGTGCGCCATCGGCTGCGGCAACGTCTGGAAATTCCCCTGGATGTGCGGCCAGAACGGCGGCGGCAGCTTTATGCTGCTCTACATACTCTGCCTGCTGGTGCTGGGCCTGCCCGTCATGGTCATGGAGTTTGCCGTGGGCCGCGCCGCCCAGGCCAGCCCCGTTACCATGTACCAACGCCTGGAAAAGCCCGGCCATAAGTGGGGCGTATTCGGTGTCGTCAGCCTCATCGGCAACATTGCCATCATGGCGTTCTACACGGTGGTCACGGGCTGGATCTTGTACTATTTTGTCAAGTTTCTGACCGGGCAGAATGCGGATTTCGGCTTTGCGCAGATGATCGCCGACCCCGGGCTGAACGTGACCTACCTGCTTGTGGTCGTTATAGCGGCGTTTGTGCTGCTGAGCTTTAATTTGCAGGGCGGGCTGGAGCGCGTGACCAAATACATGATGAGCGCGCTGCTGGTGCTGATGCTGGTGCTGGCCGTGCACAGCCTGACGTTTGCCGGTGCGGCGGAGGGGCTGCGGTTCTACCTTGTGCCGGATTTCTCGGCCATTGACGGCGGGGTCATCGTGGCGGCCATGAACCAGGCGTTTTTCTCGCTGTCCGTCGGCATGGGCGGCATGGCAATCTTCGGCAGTTACATCGGCAAGGATCACGCGCTCATGGGCGAGTCGCTGCGGGTCATTTTTTTGGACACGTTCGTGGCCGTGCTGGCGGGCATCATCATCTTCCCGGCGTGCTTCACCTACGGGCTGGAGGTCACGGCAGGCCCCAGTCTGCTGTTTGACACGATGGCGGGGGTGTTCGGCAATATGGCCGGGGGCCGCTGGTGGGGCGCGCTGTTCTTCCTGTTCATGGTGTTTGCGGCGCTGTCCACCGTGCTGGGCGTCTGCGAGAATATCCTTGCCATGGTGCGTGAGCTGACCGGGTGGAGCCGCCCGAAGGGCTGCGTGGTCTGCGGCGTCGGCATCTTTCTGCTGGCGCTGACGACGGCGCTGGGCTACAGCGTGCTGCACTTCCAGCCGTTTGCGCCGGGCAGCGCGTGGCTGGACTTCTGGGACTTCATCGTCAGCAACAATGTGCTGCCGCTGGGGTCGCTGGTGCTGGCGCTGTTCTGCTGCAACCGCTTTGGCTGGGGCTGGGACAATTTTGTGGCCGAAGCCAACACCGGCAGGGGCCTGAAGGTCCGCCCCTGGATGAAGCCGATTTTTAGGTATTTTGTGCCGGGTGCAATTTTGTTTATTTATATTTACGGCATGGTTACGTTTCACTGGCGGTAAAAAGGAAAAAGTCCTGTCTCCGGGAAAGGAAGGCAGGACTTTTCGGTTTTACGCTGGGATGCGCGGGCTCTGCCCGCTTGCGGGTGCTACGACACCTTGCGGAAGTAATTTATCAAAATACTCTTGATATAATTATACCGCCGCGCGTAGCTGTTCTCGACGCGGATCAGCTCAAAGCCGTGCTCGCGGCAGATCTGGTCCTTCTTGCGGTCACGGCGCTGGACGGCGGGGTCGTCGCGGTGCTCGCGGCTATCCAGCTCGATGGCTAAAATCGGCATCAGGCGGCGGCCCTCCCGCTGGTAGACGACGAAGTCGAACCGCCCGGTGTAGAACAGGTCGGCGCAGCCGGGGTTATCCTCAAACACCTGGGCTATGGGCACCTCCTTGCGGACCGTGCAGCGGTCTGACTGCTCGATATAGATTAAAATTCCAAGCTGCTTGTAAAGCAATACGGTATATGATACAATTAACTAAACCGAAACCGCGAGGTGATTATGCGTATGAAGAAGGAATCCAAATGGTATGGACGGCATGGACGCGACCCCGTTGTTGTTTTAACTCTGATTTTTGTCGTACTAAAGGCAGCGGGATTCATTTCGTGGTCTTGGTTGTGGGTATTAAGTCCAATCTGGCTTACATTCTTATTTTTCGCCGCTATTTTTTCCGCTATCTTGGTCGGCGGGCGGATTGCTAAAGGGAAATGGTAATTTCAAGTTTATTTAACCATTATAGGTATTCGTATGAAGAAATGTAAATACTGCGGGAATGAACTAAATAGCACTTCCGAATTTTGCTGCAATGAATGCGAAAGCAACTATAAAGAAGCGCTGGAAAAGGATAGCCGTAAAACCAAGTATTTTATTTTGGGCATTGCTTTAGGTTTTCTCATTCTACTTTATGGCATCGCCCTAAGTAATCGCGCTTCCGCAATCGGAATCGGAATTATAGTAATGGGTATTGATGTTGTCTTACTTCCATTTACTACTCCTGAAACAGCAGAACTTTTAGGATACCAAAAAGCAAAACTTGTGGGCAGATTATTAGGCATACTACTTATTGCCGTTGGTATATGGGTAGGTTTTCTCTAATACCCGATAAAAAACAAAAGGCAGGCGCTAAAAACGTCTGCCTTTTATATTACCACGTTGAAATTGTATCGTCGCTAAAATAATACGCCTGAAACACCGTGCCGTCTTCCATAATGAAGCGCCCCTGTGCATCGTGCGGAATCTGCTCGGCTGCGCGTCCGTCCCCGATGATAATGGTAGACAGTGTAGTGTCTGCGCGGCCACAAATGCGAATGTTCATATTGTTCTTAATTTGCCCCGGCAGAATATTAGCGTCCGGGCGCTGGGTCGCAAGAATCAGATGAATGCCAAAGGCACGGCCCTGACGGGCAATCAATGCAAGACGAGCTTCAATCTGTGCCAGCAGTTCCTTGCGGCTTTTATCCGCGCCCGTCTTGTCAAGCAGTTCTGCCACCTCGTCACAGGCAAAGACAATACGCTGCATATAATCTCCGGACTTTTCGCGGTACTCGGTGATATTGGCAGCATCGACTTCCTTAAAAAGCCGTTTACGTTCTTCTAATATATCCGCCAAATGGTTCAAAAGCACAAGGAGTTTCTTTCCCTCTGTAATGATGTAGGCAAACTCCTGCCAAACATAAGAAAAGTCAACGCCGCCCTTGAAATCAGCCACATATACAACATCTGCCTGTTGAATCGCTTGCCAGAGCAAGCACTGCACCAAGACGCTCTTGCCGCTGCCCGTGTTGCCACCAATCAGAATATGCGGGGTCTTGTCAATGTCAATAATCACATCACCCATCAGGCCACGGCCAAGAATCAGCTTGTTATCCTCATTCCGCAAAATATAGCGTTCATGCCATTCGATGGTATCAAAAACGTGTTCGGGCGGAATGCAGCACAGGCTCACCGTCCGGCGGTCATTGCCCTCTTTAACACTGGCTATCAGCCTATTTAGGGCGCTTTCAAGTTCAAGTTGCTTATCAACCCAAGCGGACACGGGGAAGCCCGTGCAGTGATATGTCAATATAACGGCATTTCCACGCTGCTCTTTTTGCACTAAGTAAGGGGCTTCTCCCGCGCTGTTCGTGAATCCAATGCGGGCAAAATTGTGCTGCATTTCCAACGCTCCCGGCACATAGCCAACGGCAGCGGTACTAACGACAGCCCAACATAAATAGGTAAATGCTGCCGGTACAAGCATAACCCCCTTTTCGGTTTTACACTGGGATGCGCGGGCAGAGCCCCTTCGGCCTCGTTCCACTCGGCCACCTCCCCACTTCGTGAGGAGGCTTTCTCGCGGGCTCTGCCCGCGCAAAGAGCCTCCCCTTACAGGGGAGGTGGGCAAGCGCAGCGATGCCCGGAGGGGCTCTGCCCGTTTGCGGGTGCTACGACACCTTGCGGAAGTAATTTATCAAAATACTCTTGATATAATTATACCGCCGCGCGTAGCTGTTCTCGACGCGGATCAGCTCAAAGCCGTGCTCGCGGCAGATCTGGTCCTTCTTGCGGTCACGGCGCTGGACGGCGGGGTCGTCGCGGTGCTCGCGGCTATCCAGCTCGATGGCTAAAATCGGCATCAGGCGGCGGCCCTCCCGCTGGTAGACGACGAAGTCGAACCGCCCTGTGTAGAAAAGGTCGGCGCAGCCGGGGTTATCCTCAAACACCTGGGCGATGGGTACCTCCTTGCGGACCGTGCAGCGGCTGCCGTCGAGGAAGGCGTTGTCCAGCGCGTGGTTCAGATTTTCCAAAAAGGCATCCTCGGTCTTGGTGCTGTAGGGCTTGATGCCCAGCGCACGGCTGGCGGCGGGCTTCTCGGTCACCTCGGACTGGCCGTTTTTGCGCACGTACTGCACCAGCTCGTAAATGTCGTCGTCGGTGCTGTCGGCGTGCAGGCGGTCCAGCGCGGCCTGATTCGAGAGAATGACCAGCTGCTCCCGCGCGCGGGAGGTCGCCACGTTGATGAGCTCCTTGTTCGTTTTCAGCCAGTCGTAGGTGCGCGGGCGGGTCTGGTCGGTCAGCGCCAGGGAGAAGATGACCACGTCCTTCTCGTCGCCTTGAAAGGCGTGCACCGTGCCGCAGGCGGCGTTCTCAAAGTGCTTCGCGCGCAGCATGGCCTCGATGGCGGCGCGCTGCTTCGCAAACGGCGTAATGATGCCCACCTGCTTGTCCGGGTGCGCGGTCAGGTATGCCTCGATGCGGCGCACCTCCTGCGGGGCGGTGTTTTTCTCGTCGGTGGTGTCGTTGGGCACGTCCACATAGACGAGCGGCGTGGGGTCGGTCTCGCGGCTGGCAATGTGCAGCTTGTGGTTGTAGTATTTGCGATTGTTGAACTCGATGATCTTGGGGCTGCACCGGTAGTGGTAGCTCAACAGCGTCTCGTCGCTGACGGCGTCGCAGGCCAAAAAGCATTTGTAGATCGAGTTTTCGATGTAATCGTACTCCTGCGTGACACCGTAGCGGCGGCGCAGCGTGCGGTTGTCGGCGGGGTCCAGCAGAATGACAGGCGAGAGCTGCTGCGGGTCGCCCACAAGCATCAGCGACGCCCCGCGCAGGATGGGCACAAGCGACATGGCCGTGCTGCACTGGCTGGCCTCGTCCATGATGACCATGTCAAAGCTCGGCTCCGGGTCGCCCAGGCGGTGGGCGGAGATGCAGGTCGTGGCCACAATGGGAAAAACGCGCAGCAGCTTTTTCAGGTTCTCCGGCTCCGAGAGGTACTTGTTGAACTGCGTGACCCGCTCCTTGTCGGTGTCGGGGCTGTGGACGATGCTCATTAAATCGTTATATTTCGGCTCCTCCAACCGGCGGATGCAGCGGGCCGAGGTGTAGTAGAGGTAGCGCAGCAGCTCGTCCTCGTTGCGGTCCAGCAGAGCCAGCGCGTCGGCAGAATCGATGCTGCCGTAGGCGGCCAGCTCACGGTCCACCTGCGGCAGCTGCCCGGCCTGCAGCTCGTACTGGAAGTTCATCTGGCCGCGGGCGTCCAGCAGGCGCCGGATGGTCTCCCGCCGCTCCCGCAAATCCAGGATGCGCTCATACCGTTCCAGCAGGGCGGTCAGCTGTTTGGCGCGGGCCGTGCGGTCCGCGTGGTTTTTGTCCAGCAGCCGCTCCGGCACGGGGATTTTTTTGCACTGCTCAAACAGCTGGTCGATGGTGCGCAGGGCCTCGGCGGTTTTCTCGTTGTTGCCAAGGCGCAGGATCGGGAACGGCACGGTCTGGCCGTGGTAGGTGACGGCCTGCAGCTTTTCCACAACGCCGTCAATGGGATGGTTGTTGTAGCTGGAAAAAAGCACCGTGCGCTCGTTGAAAAACGCCGTCGTCAGCGTGTTGACGATGGTGTTGGTCTTGCCGGTGCCCGGCGGGCCCTGCACGTAGGCCAGCGGGTAGCGCATGGCGTTGTTGATGGCCAGCAGCTGGTCCAGATTGACCTTGTTGTTCAGCAGCGCCAGCGGGTAGGACTTGCGGCGGCGCGGCTTGGCGGTCATCTCGCCGAAGAAGGCCCGCAGCGGGGCGGTGGCCGTCTCGCCGGAGGGATCCTCGAACATAGTAAGGATGCCGCGGTACTCATGCTCCAAGTCCACGGGGCAGTCGCGGCTGATGGCGACGAGGTAGGGCAGGTCATCGACCCGCACCCGCGGGTTGCTGCGGGTGATGCGGTCTTTGATGGTCTCGGCGTGCTTCGTGAACTCGTCCAGCAGCGTATAGTCGTCGGCATCCAGAAATTGATGGATGCTCAGCTTGCTGCCGTTGACGGTGAACTCCCGGCAGATGACCGGCTCCGCCTCGGCCCGCAGGGCGCGCTTTTTCACGTCGAGCCGCAGCGGGCGGTAGGCCAGCACGTACAGCCCCTGCCGGGTGTCAATGCTGATAAGGTTCAGCCCCAGCGTGGGCAGGCTGGGGCGGGCGGCGTTCTGGCGGCGGTCCTCGACCCGGCGCTGGAACCGGCCCACCAGCTCACGGAACTGGTCGTCGGTCAGCTCCAGCGTGTCCTCCTTATAATCGGCAAAGCAGTCGGCGTCAATTTGATGGATCAGGCTGTAGTTGGACTGGTAGGGCGTGGCGTCCAGCCGGTTGCAGGCGGCCAGATAGTCCAGCACCCGCAGGTTGGCGGCGTTGTCAAACAGCGCCGCGTACCGCCCGGGGTTGTCGCGGATGTCGTCGATGAGCGTCTGGTTGACGGGGCACCACGAGCCGTCCACGACCTCGGCGGTCTGGATGCGGTCAATGCTGATATGGTCGAGCGCCTGCACGCTTAATTTGCCCAGATGCAGCCCGTCAACGTTCAGGGTGCGGGTCCTGGGGTTCAGCCCGCGGATAGCGACCCAGTATTTGGTCTGCTGGGTCTGTTGGTTTTTGTATTCAATGCTCAACCACCGCCCCTCATGAATGGCACGGAAAATCGAGCGCGTGATGTTGTTCAATTTTCCGCTCCTTTCGGGTCGTGGTTTTCTTGCCTCCCTCTGCGAGGGAGGTGGCCAAGGAATTTTACTTCGACAAGCGCCGGTATTCCAGCGGGGTCAGGCGGAACTGGTCGTAGAACGCCTGGGCAAAGCGGCCCTGGCTCTCGTAGCCGACCCGGGCGGCGATGTCCTGCACCCGCTGGGGGGTCGTGCGCAGCAGCTCGGCGGCTCTTTCGAGCCGGCGGCGGCGGAAGTAGGCGAGATACCCCTCGCCCAGCACGTTCTGGCAGTACAGCTTGAAGCCGCTCTCGCTCAAACCAAAATGGTCGGCCAGCTCCCGGGCCGGGCGGCGGACCGAGAGGTCCTGCAGGACCAGCGTCTCGGCCTCGCGCACGCATTCGACCTGCCGCGCGGGGCAGCGGGCCGTGTCGGCCTCGTCGGGCAGGCGCAGCAGCTCATACAGCAGCCGCACGGCGGCATAGCGCAGCTCGCCGGGGGCGGCGTAGGCGGCGTCGTCCCAGACCTCGTCCACAATGGCCGTAATGGCGTCGCTCATCGGGCAGCAGTGGACGCCGCCGCGGCAGAAATAATCCGCGATGCCGCCTATTTCCAGCCCCATCAGCGTCAAAAAGCTGTCTGCCTGCACGGCGTCGGGGTCAATGAAAAGCTGCAGCGCCTCGTACTGGCTGCCGGGCAGGTAGAAGTCCGCACCGGGCACAGCAAAGCTGACGGCGGCATGACCCTCCGTCACGATGGCATATTGTGCGCCGTCCGGGATGGCGCGTCGTCCGCTGCGGCAGAAATCAAAGACGAGCAGCCGCGGCCAGTCCAGCGGGGGCGGGCAAAGCGGCGCGTCCAGCCGGGTGAAGCAGAGCTGCACGCCGGGTGCAAGCTCCCGCCGGTCAAGCGGGGCTGCGGGGATGAGGTTGTCTGTTTTCATGTTTGGTTATACAATAACTGAATATTTTGAATTTTTGAAAAACTGTGCGCAAAATTCCGATACTGAAATGCACTGAAACGGCCATACAAGCCGAAAATATGCGGATAGAAAACTGCTAAAAAGGCAAAATGTGCGAAATCGGAAAAATGGTAAAATAAGGGAAATGTGTGCCAAAAAACCGAAAAAATCAGTCTGTGACCGGCACATCGAGCCCGAACTCCTGCGGGCGGAACCGCGGGCAGACATTCTCCGAGATGCAGATGACCGATGCGGCCAGGCGGCTGCCGATCTCGCAGGCCTCGGCCAGCGTCTTGCCGTAGGTCAGGCCGATGACCGTCCCAGCGAAGAAGGCATCCCCCGCGCCGGTGGTGTCGATGACATCGACTTTCTTGGCGGGCACCATGCCGCTCTCACCGTCGGCGCGGGCGTAGACGGCGCCCTGCTCGCCCATCGTCACGACCATGCAGGGAATGTTGGCGCTGCGCACATTGGCGGCCAGCGTGGCACGCATCTCGTCCGGCGTCAGGTGGTCGTAATCGTCGGAGAACATCAGCCCGGCCTCCTGCTGGTTGCAGACAAAGCAGTCGATCTCCTGCAGGAGGCTGCGGCGCTCCATGGCAATGCTCATGTTGGAGACCGCGGCGTAGACCTTTTTGCGGTACTTTTTGGCGAAGTGCAAAATCTGCTTGACGGTCTCCTTCTCCAGATCAAACTCGATGGCGATGCCGTCGCAGTCGGAAAAGATCTCGTCACCCTTTTCCTTTAATAATGCGGTCAGCGGCGTCGTGTCGGGCCGCTTCGAGATGGCGGCGCAGACATCGCCGTCGTTGTTGAACACGGCCAGCCAGGTGCCCATGCCGTCCGGCATGCGCTGGATGTAGCGGGTGTTGACCTTGTGCCGGGCCAGCTTGTCAATGACGTCCTGACCGGAGCCGGTGTCGTCCACCAGACTGACGAAGGTGGGGCGCAGCTCAACATTGGCAATGTCCTCCGCCACGTTGCGGCAGACGCCGCCGTGTACCTGCTCGACCCGGCCCGCGTTGCGCCCGCCCGGAATATAGGTGGACAGCGGATACCCCTTGATGTCCACAAAAACCGCACCGATGACTACAATGCCCATAAGATGCCCCCCAAAAAGCTGATTTTACCTGTATTTTACCATACATTCGACATTTGCGCAAACCCCGCCCGAACGGGCAAAATGCGTACAAAAATCCGCCCCGGATGCTGAAAGATTCGACATCCGGGGCGGTGGGTTGTTTTTGTGCTTTTTAGGGCAGCGGGAGGATCGTATTATCCTTCTCGGTGTAGCTGCCTCCATCCATGCGGGCGCGCACGAAGGGCACGCCGTCACGCAGATAGAACGTGTTGTGCTCCAGCAGGGCGTCCGGGTTCTGGGAAGGGCTGATCGTGCCGCCGAGGTCGTCGTAGCTGACGTTGCCGCGGAAGGTGTTGTGGATGGCCTCCTCCAAACAGAACATCACGCAGCCGCCCTCGTTCATGCGGCTGTAGTTGTGCTCGTACACCGTGCCGTCGCCGGAGTCGGCATCGTAGGCCATGCCGTCCTGATTGAGCCGCGTGTCAACGGCTTCGTTGCAGCGCAGCAGCGCATCCTTGCATTTCCACGGCCAGATGGCGGCGGCCACCTTGCCCATGCGATTGCCCGGCTCCCGATAAACACGGTCGTTCATCTCGCAGGCGACGGAGTCTGCCGTGTTGTGCTCGACCAGCGGGCGCAGGGCGTACATGACCGTCAGGCCGTCGCCGCCCGCCGCTTTTACGTAGTTATCACGGAGAACGACATTCTCGTGACCGTACTGCAGAAAGGCTTTTTCTGCCAGCTCGGCCCCCCGGAACTGCGCATGGGCGTAGGTATACCCCACCGCAATTCCCCAGCGGCTGACGCGGGCCACATAGCAGCCCTCGACCAGCACATCGGCAAAGCGTGCCGCGCCGGTAGCGGTCTCATCTGTGGGCTGCAAGGCGGTCATGTAAATGCCGCCGTTGTTCATGTGCTTGTCGTACACGTTGCCGTGTACATCATGGATCAGCAGGTTTTGCAGTGTGATGCCGCAGCGCGTGCCCCTGTCCTTCGCAACCACAGCCACGCCGGTGCGCTCCAGCTTATCCGGCTGGGAATATTGCTCGCCGATGACAGCGTCGGCGCGGTTCGTCAGTTCCAGATCACGCACCGTGACATAGGCTGCATCATACAGCAGCACGGCGGAGGATACATACCCGCGGTACACATGGGTGGGTGCGTCCAGTGCGCAGCCATAGTCCTGATACCAAAGCCCCTGCCCGTCGGCGTCAATGCGCGGCGCGGGCCCCTCGCCATAGGCGGCAATCGTGATGGGACTGTCTTTTTTGCCGCAGCAGCGCAGGTGCAGGAACTGCTTTTCAAACACACTGCCGCATTTCAGCAGCACCGTGTCACCGGGGGCCAGGGCCAGCCGGTTGACGGCAAACAGCGTGGCCAGCGGTTTTTCCGGCGTCAGGCCGTCGTTGGTGTCACGGCCTGTCTGCGGGTCCACGTAATAGGTCTTGCACAAGGCTGTCGTACACCTCCTCCCGCATCCGCTTTTCGATGATTTGCTTTACTTCCTCATAGGGGAAGCTGTCGCCGGCGTAGCGCGTGAACAGATCCGGATTCGCGTCATACCAGGCGCGGGTCTGTGCATCGGTGAAATCCGGGCAGATACCCAGCGCACGGATCTTTTCGCACGGCTCCGCGAAATCCAGCTTGAAGCGGGTCAGCTCATATTGCAGGTAGGCAGGGGCAGAGAAGCGCCGCGTGCCGTACACGGGCTTGCCGTCCTGCTCCGCTCTTTCCGCCTGTGCGTTTTTGGCCGCCCGGCGGCGTTCCAGCGCCTCGGGGCTGTCGTCGCCGATCAGCCCCCAGCGCTTTGCCAGCGTCAGGCAGGCTTTGGCGTGACGCCACTGCTCCGGCGTCAGGCAGTAGGTTCGTTCGTCCATCACTTGACTGCACCCGTGATGCCGTTGGCAAAGCTCTTCTGCAGGCAGAGGAAGATGATTGCGGTGGGCAGTGTGCAGATCAGAACGCCCAGCATCAGCATACCGTAGTCCACACTGTAGCCGCTCTTGAGGTTTGCGACCAGCATCGGCATTGTGATGGATGCGTTGCTTTGGAATACGATCTTCGGCCAGAGGTAGCTGTTCCATGCGTTCATAAACGTGACAGTCATCGCTGCGCCGTAGGTAGACCGCATGATGGGGACAAACATCCGAAAGAAGATGCCGATCTCGCTCAAACCGTCGAGACGCGCCGCTTCAATAATGTCATTGGGGAAGGAACGCGATGCCTGCCGGAACAGCATGATCATAAACGGTGTCGAGATGGACGGCAGCACGAACGCCGCCCAGCTGTTGACAAGCCCCCAGTGGGACATCATCTTGAACAGGGGGATCATAATGGCCACGAACGGCAGCATCATCGCCAGCAGCAGGACGCTCATCAGGGCGTCCTTCGCCTTATCGTGGTAAATTTCAAAGCCGTAGCCCGCGATGGAGCAGACCAGCAGCGTGATGAGTGTCATCAGGATGGCGTTGCGGAAGGAGTTTGCCATTGCCAGCCCCAGATTCTGGTTGGCAACCAGCGACTTGAAGTTTTCTACCAGATAGGTGCCGGGGATCAGCTTGCCGCGCACAACATCAATGCTGGTGTTCGTCGCGCCGCACAGCATATAGTACAGCGGGAACACAGACAGGAAGCTGGCCAAAATCAGCACAGCGTGCGCCAGAATCTTTTTACCCTTAGTCACGCTTATCACCTACTTTCATCTGGATGGCAGACAGCACTGCCACGACCACAAGGATAAACACCGACAGCGCCGCCGCATAGTTGAACTTGGGCGTCTCGACAAACGAGATGTTATAAATATAGTGGGTCAGTGTCATGGTCGCCTTGCCGGGACCGCCCGCCGTCAGGTTGACGGACTCATCAAACAGCTGCAGCGTGCCGGAGGTGGACATGATGGCAGTCAGCAGGATGGTGGGCTTCAGCAGGGGAATCGTCAGGTGAACAAACTGCTGGAGCGGGGAAGCGCCGTCGATGCGGGCCGCTTCGTAGATCGAGTAGTCGATGTTTTGCAAACCGGCAAGATAAAAGACCATGTTGTAGCCGGTCCAGCGCCAGACCAGCGCAATGACGATGACCCAGCGTGCCGCCCATGCGTTCTGGAACCAATCCACTGTGGGGATGCCCACGGTGGACAGCACCCGGTTGACCAGACCATCGTTGGCAAACAGGGATTTGAAAATCATCGAGTAGGAGACAAGCGACGTGGCGCAGGGCAGGAAAATCATCGTGCGGTAGATGCCCTTGCCCTTGATGTCCGGGCTGTTGAGCAGCTGCGCCAGGATCAATGCCAGGATCAGCATAATGGGCACCTGGATCACGAAATAGAAAATCGTGTTAAACAGGCACTGCTGGAACGTGGCATCCTTTAAAATGCGCACGTAGTTGGCAAAGCCCGCAGGCTGTACAGCGCTGCCGGTGCCTTTCTGGAACGAAAGGATCAGCGCCTGCACCATGGGGTAAAAGCAGAATACAAATATCAGGAGTGCTGCCGGCAGCAGGAAGGCCCAACCCGTCAGGCTGCGCTTCTGCTCCATATTCAGTCCTTTTTTCTTCATCGTAGTGTCTCCTATTTTGCCACAAAAGCAAGGGCGCGGCTTGCAGCGGACGTATCAGATGCAAACCGTGCCCTTGGCAAATTCTCAGTTGTAACCGGACACAGTGTGTGTCATGTTTTGCTTAGCCAGCGATATTGAACTCCACGGTATCCTGGGCGTTCTGCATCTCGCTGTCAATGTCGGCGTTGTTCTGGACGATGTTGGTGACGGCATCGGTCAGGGCGCTGCGCACGTCAGAGTAGTAAGCGCCGCAGTCGAATGCGGGGACCTTGCCTGCAAACTCAACGATGTCCTTGTAAACGGTCTGGCCGCCGTAGAACTCGGAGGGCTGGTTGTAGACGTCGCTCTCGGCAGCGGGCAGGTAGCTGGAGATCGCACCGGCGTTGGGCAGCAGATCGTCATACAGCTCGACGCTGGAACCGAAGGTGCTCTTCAGGAAGTCGAAGGCCAGCTCGGTGTTCTTGCAGTTGGAGGAAACGGCCCAGCTTGCGCCGCCGCAGTTTGCGTAGTTGGTGGCACCGTCGATACCGTCCAGCTTGGGCATATTCACGATAGCCCACTTGCCGGACTGATCCGCGGCAGCCTGCACGCTGGACATGATCCAGCAGCCGTTGATGACGCCGGCAGCCTTGCCGTCATTCATGGAAGCAATGTACTGGTCCCAGTCGGTGTACTCGGCCAGAATGCCCTTGTCGACCATGTCCTTGTAGACGGTCAGGGACTCTTTCAGTGCGGCATTGTCGGCGATCTTGACCTCGCCGTCCACCACGGGGGAGGCACCGGCAGACTGCATCATCTCGATGATCAGCTCGGAACCGCCGGAGGAGGTCAGCATCGGCACGCCGTTGGCGTCCACGACCTTCTGCGCCTTCTCCTCGAACTCGCTCCAGGTCAGATCCTTGAAGTCGTCGACGGTCAGACCGGCATTCTCGATCATATCGGAACGAACCGCCATGACGGAAGCGCCGTTGTCGAAGGGCAGACCGTAGTGGTGGCCATCGACGGTAGAATCAGCCAGCTTGCCGCCGGAGAACTTGTCCCAATCCAAGCCGGAGTCGGTCAGGTCGGTGTAGATACCGGGGAAGTTGGCGACCATCTTGTGGTAGGAATAGTCCTGCATCAGGAAAAGATCAGGCAGGGTGCTGTAATCCTCGCTGGTGGCAGCGGTGATGAGCTTGGTCTCGATGTCGCTGTAGACGTTTTCTTCAATGTTCAGCTTGAAGTTGGGGTGGTCCTTCTGGTAGATGGCCTCCGCCTGCTTCAGGGCGTAGATGTTGAAGTTGGGGTCCCATGCCCATACGGTCAGGGTCTCGTCGCCGTCAGCGGTGGTGTCGGCGGCAGTGGATTCCGCGGTGGATTCGGCAGGGGTGCTCTCGGCGGTAGAGGCAGCTGCGCTGCCGGAAGCGGCACCGCCGCCGCAGCCGACCAGCAGGGATGCTGCCATAGCTGCCGCCATAAGGGCTGCTGCATTCTTCTTTTTCATGGGGGATTCCTCCTTAAAAATGTTTCTCCATTCTTTGGCTGTATAACGTATGTCCCACGGCGGGGCATAAATTATCGGGTGTTATTCGGCATCGTCTACCCAGCGCATCTCGCGCGGGGCCAGCGTCAGGCTGTCGATCAGATGCCCCTTGATGTACAGGTCTGTCTTTTCCTCGGCATCTGCGTTGTTGATGACCGCGATGCGCTTCGTTTCGGGGAATACCGTGACCTCGGTATCGACGTTGGTCACGTAGTAGTGCTTCATCTCCTCCGGCATACCGGCGGCGTAGTAGATGGCGCGCAGCAAAATGCGGCAGTTCTGCGGGGAGTAGGGCAGCCCGGCAAAGTAGACGCTGTGGCCCTTGCCGTACTCGTTGACGACCAACTGGCTGTACTCGCCGTCCTGCGCCAGGATCTGATAGCGCTTGCCCTGCGCGTAGATGCGGCTCGTGCCCTCGCCGAAATCAACGGCGGTGTCAATATCCTCCAGGATAAAGTGGTGCGGGTCGCAGGTGTTGTATTTGTCGGTGCTTAACGAGAAGCCCATCTCGCGGTCCACGCCCATCACGTCGGACAGCTGGAAGTACCGCCCCTGATGCTGGCAGGCGGTGGGCTCGCCCACGCCGATGAAGCCGCCGCCCTCGTCCACAAATTTGCGGATGGCGGTCACGACCTTTTCGTCGATCCAGTTCTCGGCACCGCTGAAGGCTGTGTACGCATCGCCGACGTTGATGATGACGCCGATGTCCTTGGGGATGCCGCTGCGGATGTCATCGAAGTCGATGAACTCCACGTCAAACGGCATGCCGCTCAGGCATTCGAGAACACCCTCGGCGGAGTAGGTCTCACGGTGGTAAATGGAGTGATGCACCTGATTGCTCATCCACTTGCGCAGGCCGCCCCAGCAGTTGAGGATGGCCACCTTGAACGGGGCAACGTAGGACTTTGTGCCCTGCATATTTTCGTGGATCTGGCGGAACTCGCCGACCACATTCTGAATCTCGTCGATAAAGCCGGGCCAGTTGCTGGCGAGTTTTAAGTAACCGCCGTAGCCGATGCGGTCCAGCGGGCTGCGCAGGATCGCGCGGCGGGCCTTCATCCAGTTGGTGCGGGCCTCCCCGATGGGGTCGCCGCCCTCGGTGAACACATCGGGGAAGAAGTAGGGCAGCAGACGGCCTTCGGTGTACTTGACGCCCTTGATGTCGGAGATCATCCGCAGCGTAACGCCGCTGCCGACGGAGCCGACCACGGCGTCCAGCCCGATGGAGGCAAAATACTTGCCGTAGGGCTCGGTGCCGATCCAGTGGTCGCCGAGGAACATCATCGCTTCCTTGCCGTAGGAGTGGACGATGTCGACCATCTCTTTAGCAAGAGCGCAAACCTCCTGCTGCTGGAACTCGATGAAGTCGCGGAACTCCTTACTCGGCACGCGGAACATCGTGTTGTGGTAGCCCTGATCCACAATGAACTCGGGGCGGAACTTGTACCCTGCCCACTTTTCAAATTTTTCCAGAATGTAGGGGCTGACGCTGGCGCTGTAGCCGAACCATTCGACGAATTTCTCGCGCTTCTGGTCGTCAAAGGTCAGCGTGAACTGGTGGAAGAAGGTCGTGAACCGCACCACATCAATGTGGGGGTTGGCCTCGCACCAGCGGCGCAGCTTTTCTTTTACATAGGCCTGCGTCTTGGGCTGGCGCACATCGTAGGTCAGCTGGTGGGGCGTATCCTTCCAGTCGTTGGTCAGGAAGTTGTACATGTGTACGGGGTCCCAGATCAAAAACGCCAGAAAGCTGACGGTGTACTCGTGATAGGGGACGGTTTCGATTTCGACCTCGCCTGTCGGCTCGTCGAAGAACCATTTGTCGGTGGGGACGACCTCGCCCGTCGTGCGGTCAATGACCTCCCACCAGCGCTTGGGGTCATCCAGCGTGTTGACCTTGAGCTGCTGGGTGTGGAAGCCGTCCATCAGATGAATGCGCAGCTTCGTGCCGCGCGCCGTGTGTCGGTCACTGATAAGATACTCCTGCTGGACCTCGTCGGGGTTTGCTTCCGCCCAGGCGTTGTCCTTGCGGGTCGTATAATAGGTAGCGTACTTTTTGGCGGGGTCCGTCAGCAGCTCCTTCGGCATTTCGGTGCCGTCGCAGTCGCGCAGGGCATCCGCGCCCAACAGATTCTTCAGCCGCAGGGTCTCCGCAACCACATCTGCGTCTGTGGGAAGTGTCAATCTTCCGGTCTGCTCCATCTTCATAATCCCTTCTCTGTCCGTTTTGTCTGCCACGGCAGGCATCGTTTCATTGACATCATCATACTTGTTTCTGCCCTCTTTGAACAGTAGGTATATTGTTGCGCATTTGTACTATCTTGCTTTATTTTCGAATGTCGGCGGCAACATCAGAAAATACAGAAAAAGCTGCACAAAAAGTAAGACTATTCTTTGTGCAGCTTGCTAGTTTTGGGCCTGTTTGCAGCGAAACGTGCCGGTATTCTGTTTTGCATCGTGATTTTTTATGGAAAGCTCTTGCCATGCGCCCCAAATGCGTATATAATAAGGACAGAACCGGAAACGGCCCACGGCTTTTTACTTTTCCGTTCTTGCTTAATTATGTAACGATATTGCTCTAAATACTTTGGATTTTTTGTAAATATTTTGTCATTCGGAGGCGCACCGCCTATGAACACACGGTATGAATTCAATATGGACGTTCCCCCGCGGGAGGCCATCCGCCTGCTGTACGTGAGCAAGAGCCGCTTCGGCGGGGACTGGAACTCGGTGCCGCATACCCACTCCTGCACCGAAGTGTTCTACTGCGTGGATGGACGCGGTCAGTTCAACGTCGAAGGCAAAATGCTGGACGTTGCCCCGGACGACATGGTCATTGTGAACCCCCGCACCCTGCATACCGAGTTGAGCTACCAGGCAAACCCGCTGGAATATATTGTGCTGGGCATCGAGGGCATTGAAATTTTGTTTGACCAGAAGGACCACGGCTACACGATGCTGAAATGCGGTCCCCAGCGGGAGGAGCTGCTGAGCCTGATGCAGCTGCTGCTGCGGGAAATCGACGCGCGGGAGGACGGCTGCGAGATGGTCTGCCAGGACCTGACCGAGGTGCTGCTTGTCAGGATCGTGCGTATGGCGTCGGTTTCGCTGCGTCTCACCGCGCCGCCCGCCGAGAGCAAGGAATGTGCCACTGCAAAACGATATATCGATGAAAATTACAGTGAAAGCATTACCCTGGACAAGCTGGCGGAGATTGCCCACGTAAACAAATATTACCTGTCCCACTCGTTCAAGAACGAGTATAAGGTCTCCCCCATCGACTACCTGATGAAGCGCCGCATTACCGAGGCCAAAGCGCTGCTTACCAGCACCGATTTCAGCCTGACCCAGATCGCCGAGCAGATCGGCTTCGGCTCTTTGGCCTATTTTTCCAAATGCTTCCGCAAGGTCGAAGGCACCAGACCCAATGAGTACCGCAAAAGTGCCCGGCAGAAATCCGCACAGGGTACCCGCTGAGCCTGTCCGGCCTATATTAAATAGGTAGGGGCGGCCATTGGCCGCCCCTGGACTGTCGAGAAAGGTGTGCTCACCCCTTGGCCCCCTCTGTGAGGGGGCTCCGCCCGCAGGCGGTGGGGGAGAGAACTGTGCGGTTGCCCGAAATATTTTGGGCTATGGCAAGGTTCTCTCCCTCCGCCCCTTCGGGGCACCGCTCCCCCTCTGGCGCAAGCGCCACCTCCCCCGTATCGGGGGAGTCTGTCTCGCAGAGAGAGGTTTTTTGACATACAGAAGGGATGCCGCGAATGCGGCATCCCTTTTTGCGTTTTGAAAGAGTACATTGTAGGGGCGAGCATTGCTCGCCCGTGCCCGTTTGTTTTGCAAGAAAACTGTCCCGGGAAATGCGTTGCTGCGCCAAGTCGGCGGGCGACCAAGGGTCGCCCCTACACATGCAACAGGCAAGAGGGTGTAGGGGGGCCAAGGGGCGGCAGTCCGGGACATCCGTCGCAGGAATGCGGCGCTCAGTTCAGCGTCACGGTGATGGTACCGATTTTGGTGTTGTCGGCGGTGGTGCTGCCCAATGCGCCGCTAAGAGAAAGTGCGGCTGTGCCGTTGGGGGCCTCGTCCACAGCCGTGCCGACGGCGGTTCGCAGATCGAGCTGTGCATTGTCAAAGCTGCCGCTGATGCCCTCAAAGCCAGCGTCTGCCGCATAGCTGAACGCTGCCGTAACGCCCGTGTTGGAGTGGTTGGTCACGGTGATCGTGTTGCCGCCCTCCTTGTCTACCGTCCAGACACCGCCTTCGGCGTCGGTGGTTTTGTGGGTGGCAGGGTCCCAAATACCGGCTTCCGCCGTATAGGTAAACGCCATATCGCCCCAGGTGATGTCCACGCTGTACACCGTGCCGCCCGCGCCGCCGGACGAATCTGCCCTATAGGTTGCCTTTACATCGTGGCTGGCTGTGCCGCCGACTGCGGTGATCGTGTCCGCGTAGGCAGACAGGGGTGCCAGAGAGAACACCATGGCAAGGGTAAGTACCAGAGCTGTTTTTTTCTTCATCATTGTTTTTCATCCTTCCTGAAAAATTGTACGGGCATTGCCCTATGTCGTCCGTGCGGGGGTCAGCCCGTTACGGTGACGGTTACGGGAATTTCGGCGTCCAGCATAGCCTTGGCGCCGGTTTGCGGGTGGTAGAACGATACCTTCAGCGTGCCGCTGCAGCTGCCTGCCGTCAGGTCTTTTTCGGCACCGTCCAAAAGCGGCAGCTGGGTGACCTGCTCGCCGGGGGCCAGCAGGTCGGATCGTGCCGCCTCACGCTCCCCGACGACCAGGCAGACCGTGGCGTCCCAGCCGGACTTTTCGGGGTTGGCAAACAGCAGCGTGACCTGCCCGGCGGTTAAGTCGATGCCTGCCGCATCGGAATAGGTCAGCGACACCGTGCCGCCGCCGGCGGGCGTCGATACCGAGGATTCCGGTGCGGGGGCGGTGTTCGTCTGCGGCTTTTTGCGGCAAAACAGCACACCAAGCAGCAACAGCAGCAACAAAAGAAACAGCAGCAATAGCCACCGCTTTTTGCGGTTCTTGTCTGTATTTTCCATCAATAGCCCCCTTCCAGTCGGACCGTTACCGACCCGATTTTTGCGTTGTTCAGTGCCTTGCCGGGGCGGCCTGTCGGGCACAGCCGCACGGTTTTTGTCCCGCTTATGGGCAGGGAAATCGAGCTGACGGTGTTTCCGTTGCTGTCGGAAAAGCTGCCGCCGATTGCCGTGTCGGTTCGTGTGTATTGGAACTTCACGCGGACTTCGTTTGCGCCCTCATTCTGCACGGTGATGACATCGCCGTTTTTGCGGTTCGGTGCCCAGCCGCCGCCGATGTCATAGGCATGTGTGGCGGGGTTCCACGCCCCGTCGGTGTAGGTGTAGGCCAGCTCGCCCCATGTGACGGTGACGGTGTTGGTGCGCGTTTCCACCTTGCCGCAGGCTGTGCAGGTGCGCCTTCCGGCGCTCCATGCGCTCCATGCGCCTTCGTGTTTGCAGATCACTTTGACTTTTACCGTGGTTTCGGTTGTTTCGTAGTTGTCGGTGTCGTTCGGCTGAAAAACAACGTCATAATACTTCCAACCGAGGGGCGGTTTGACCGTGACCGCTGCGTTCTTCCACACAAAGCGGCCCGCCACCACGTTGGAGCCGGAGCGGATGTTGTAGTTTTTGGCAACGCCGCCGGTCAGGGTGCTGGCAGCCAGGGTGTTGCCCTTGGCCAGGTCCAGCTCGGCAGCCTTTGGCGGTGTGCTGATTGTCGGCGTGGCCTTTGACACCGTTATACAAGCCACATTGCTTTTTTTGCTGGCCGTCTTACCGTTGTCTTTGCGTGTGGCTGTGACCAGCGCATAATAGTAATGCACCCCTGCAGTTGGTTTTTTGGGGGAAGTGGGGTTTCCGTTTTCATCGGTGAGCAGCTTTCCGTTTTCGCCGTTTTCATCACATTCATACCAGGTCGTTTTCGTGGTGTGATCAGCACCCGGGCCGGAAGTACTCACACGGCAAGAGAACTCTGCGCCATAGTCGCTGGTCTTATCCATCGTCAATACGACACTGTAAGGGGCCGTGGCCGGGATCAAAGACCAATGGGCGTACAGGATATGGGTTTGGGTGGTGGTAACGGTGGTGTCACTGGTTACCTTGGTGCCGTTGGTTTGATCGGTATACCAGCCGACAAATTTGTAGCCCCCTGTGCGGGTGGGCGTGGGCAGGAAATTGTATTTGCTGCCGTAGGTTGCTGTGTAATTTTTTGTGCTGACTTGTCCGCTTGTTGTGTCGATCTTGCCGCCGTTGGCATCAAGGGCTACCAGACATTTCTTGGCTGTCCAGTGGGCATACAGTGTGGTGGGCGGATTTGTGCCGACGGTGGTGGTTTCGGTTACTTTTTTGTCTTCGCCGCCGATTTTTTCGGTATACCAGCCGTCAAAGTCGTAGCCATAGCGGTTGGGTGTAGGCAGTGGGCCGTATTTTTTGCCGATGGTCACCGCTGTGCTTGTCGGGCTGACCCTGCCGCCGTTGGGATCAAAAGTTACGAGGTAAGACGCGGGCGTGACCTTGCATTTGGCTGTTGCCTGATTGTGGAACCTGCTGCCGAAGTTGCCCGCTATCCAGACGCCGAAATATTTGGTAATATCCTTTGTATTTCTTGTGGTGTTGACAAAGTCGAAGCTTTTGGTTGCGGAACGGCTTACGGTCGTGGCGTCATCCATCGTTATCTGAACGATATTGGTATTTGCATCACTGCCGCCAATCGTCGTTTTTATCGTATTTCCGCTTGTTTTGTACGGATAAAATACCGTCGTCTTCTCGGCGGCGGAAACATCCCCCAGATACACTACCTGAAAAGAAGCCTTCGCGCTCGCTTTCCTGCTGGAGCGGGTGTACGTCCCGTCCAGCGCAAACTTTAAAGCTACGGTGTAGGTCGTGTTGGCGGGGACTGTGACCGTGACGGGAATTTCCTTATAGCACAGCTTGAACTTCTGGTTATCTCCGGTGTCAAGGCTGACGCTTATCCCGCTGCCGGACGGCGCGGCGCTGACGGAACCTTCGACCGGGGCGGACGTTTTTGTTCCATAGGTCACGGTGTCGGGGTCCTTCCCCTTTATAGCGTATTGGTAGACCTCACCCGTTGTGGAAAATGTTATGGGCAGGGTGCTCGCCGCCGAAGCGCCCACCACCGCAATGCCGCACAGTACGCACAGGCACAGCGCAGCACACAAAATCCGTTTCCACCGCGTCAAGGTATTGAACCCCCACTTCCTTGCGCCGCGCAGGTCTTGACAACGGCGCTGTATCTCGTATAATGACAGTATAACCCGTCCACCCCTGAACGAAGCAAGCGTTTTTTTAAGGAGATTTGCGCCATGCCGGAAGATGCGAAAAAGCTGTTTCAAATTACCGAGGCCGCCCGCGCCTGCAGCCTGTCCCGCAGCACGCTGCTGCGCTTAGAGGAAAAGGGTCTGCTGACGCCCGCCTACACCGCGCCGGACAGCGGACGCCGCTATTACGACAACCACAACGTGGCCCGCATTTTGCAAATCGAAAAGCTGAAAGCCATGGGCCTTGGCACCGAGGATATAGCCGCCTACTTTGCCAGCGGCGGCGAGACGGCTGTTTTGCTGGCCGCACTGGAGGAACACCTGCACGAGGTTGCGCGCGGGGTCGAGGAGCTGCGTCTGCGCGCGGGCACGGATACGGGCATATCGGTGCAGGTGCTTACGCTGCCCGCTGTGACCTGCTGCCGCCGCCTGTGCGAGGGACACACAATTGCCGAAAAGTACAACGCCATGTATGATTTTTACGGCGAGTGTGTGCGGCGGGGGTATCGCCTGTCTGACGAGCCGCTCTTTACCGTCTTGCAGCGGCGGGATTTTTTGGACGGCTATATCACGGACGAGCCGTATCCGTTTTGGGTGTGCGTGCCCGTGCGCCCCGAAAAAGCCCCCAGGGAGGCCGTGACTTTGCCTGCCTGCCGCGCCCTGCCGGTGCTGTATTACGGCAGCTACGCGGGCGCGGACGAGGCGTTTTTGCGTCTGGGCCGCGAGGTGAAGGAGCGCGGTCTGACACCCGCCGGGGACCCGCGTGTGCTGGGCATTGTTGCGCCCTACACCGGGCGCGAAATCGAAACCAAACGGTATTGCTCCCGCCTGGTGCTGCCGGTGGAGGGCGAAGCCGAACCGTCTTTTCCCGTGTAATAAAAAGTGAACCTCCGGAAGGCCGCTTTACGCACCTTGACGCAACTTTGGGACGAAACAACTAAAATATTGCACAACCCGCACAACGCAAAAATGCGCTGTGCGGGCGTTTTTTGTTTTAGAACCGGTCAGTATGATTATGCAATGTCTATTCGTCCCAGATGTATTGTGCGTTTCCGCAAAAAGTGCTGGAATGACAAAATAGGGCTATACCATAACAACTTCCGATACAGCAAAGAAAGGGACACTCCATGAGCAAAAAGGAACAGGGCGGCATCGTGCTGCAGAAAAAACACATTGTAATCGGTATTATCGCGGCGGTGGTGATCATTGTGACAGCGGTACTGGCGGGCATGAAGCTTTCCCGCAGCCAACAGCAGGACACCTTCACCCCGGATCTGGAGCAGGGCACCAGCGCATGGTCGGGCGATCAGCTGCCGGACAAATCCGCCGACAGCGGCGAGGCAGTCGGCATCAAGATTCCCGGCTATCCGTCTATCAGCCTGCCGACCAACCAGCAAACCGTACAGGTGGCGCTGCTGAACCCGGAGGGCAACCCCTGCTACTTCACGTTTGAGCTGGTCCTGTCCGACACGGACGAGGTGCTGTACACCAGCAAGCAGGTACCGCCGGGACAGATGATCGAGGAGATCACCCTGACCCGCCCCTTGGAGGCCGGGCAGTACAACGCCACCCTGCGCATCACCACCGCCAGCCTGCAGGACGGCAGCGCCATGAACGGTGCCAACGTAGAAACCATACCGGAGCCAAAGCTGCCAAGTGAGGCTGTTGTGATGTTTGATCAAGCATTGTGATCCTAAAAAAACATAATTATTATTCAAGCAAGCACTTGATTTATTTTGCGGGGTCTGATATGCTATTATAAGAAGCATTGGATAATGCACAGAAATGGGGGATTGTGTTTTGAGGGAAGAAAAGAAAGCTGAAAAGAGACAGGAGCTTGTAGGCGTCTGCCTTGACTGCTTTGTCGAAAAGGGACTGACCGTTGCCACGACAAAGGACCTCTGTAAGGCGGCAAAACTGCAAAACGGCGGCATCTACTATTACTTCTCCACCAAAGAGGAAATCGTTCTTGCCTGCGCCGAGGAAGCGATCAGTCGAATTGAAAAAGCTGCGTTTGCCATCGTGTTTGAAGATATTAGTGACATCAAAAGCATGATGGATCATCTCGGTGAGCTGGCGGATAAAATGTCGCCTACCATGCGCTTTCTGGTCAGCGTATGTGTGTCGCGCGAATACGGAGAGAAGGTAAAGCATTCCCTTGTGCGGCTTGCGGCAAGATACCCTTATTACACGGGCAGGATTGCGGAGATCCTCGGCTGCACCGACGAAGAGGTTGCGCCGTTCGTTCATCTGTCGATCCTCGCCATCAACAATTATATGATCTTTGCCGAGCGAGCGCTGTTTGACCCACAAATCGAAGCGGTCAAAAAAGAGCTTTCAAGGCTTGCGGAAAGAAAGGAGCGGAATAATCGATAGTTTACCATAAAGAGAAAATCACAAACGACTTCATAGTCAATCCATACGCACAAACCGTTCCGAGGCGATAACCAAAGCAGAAAAGAATCATAGGAGGACAACATGAAAAAGATACTTGCAATTTTACTATCGCTGCTTACGCTGCTTTCCTGCGGGCTTCTTTCTGCCTGTTCTGCCGAAAAAACGCAGCCGGATACACCGGATACTGAGGCCGTGTGGGAAACGGTCAGCGAGGCATACATCTATGCGTTCCCGCTGGTGCTGACCGACGCAACCAAAACATTATCGACCAATACGGACGGGACCATGACTGGCCGTGCGCCCATCAATCAGTTCAACCATGTAAAAAAGCTGGCGGACGCCTCTTTCCGCACCGTCGTGACGCCGAACGTCGATACCGTCTATTCGCAGGCATGGCTTGACATCAGCACAGAGCCTATGATCTACGTCCTGCCGGAAACGGATCGCTTCTGCAATGTGCAGCTTCTGGATGCGTGGACGAACACCGCCGCCGTGCTGGACAAGGCGGGTGCTTATGCCATCGCGCTTCCCGGCTGGGAGGGCAAACTGCCCGACGGTGTGACGCGCGTGGACGTGCCCACCGCAACGGTGTGGTCGATCACCCGCACGGTGCTGTCCGGGAACGAGGATCTGCCCAATGTCTATGCCATTCAGGAGCAGATGCAGCTCCTGCCGCTTTCGGCTTATGTACAGGGAGGCGAGTATGCCGCACCGCAGGGAGCTTATAAAGAGGAAAATGACTTTGTTCCCGTAAACAAAGTGCTTTCCATGACGCCAGCAGAGTTTTTCAATACGGCGAACGCTCTGATGCAGGTCAACCCACCCGCCGATGCGGATGAGGAATTGCTGAAGAAACTCTCCGCCATCAACGTGGGCGCGGGCAAGACCTTCGACGCCGCCCTCCTGGGCGAAGGAGCTGCCGAGCGCTGGACGCAGATGCTTCAGGGGCTTCGCGCCACGCTTGCCGCCGACGGCGCGAAGTATGCGCAGAAACTCGGTCAGTGGATCTATTACGGCAAGCCCATCGGCGACTTCGGCACAGAGTATACCTACCGCGCGATGGTAGCGCTGGTGGGGCTTGGCGCCAACACCGTGGACGTGGCGATCTATCCCAAGACAGCGGTGGATGAAACCGGCGCAGCGCTGACCGGAGAAAAGACGTATACGATCCATTTTGAAACCCTTCCTCCCACGCTGGAAGGCGGCTTCTGGTCCGTGACCGCCTACGGAGAGGATGATTTCCTCATTGACAATTCCATCGACCGCTACTGCATCAACGACCGCTCCGACTTCAAGCTGAATGCGGACGGCACGCTGGATATTATCCTGTCCAAGGATGCACCGGAAGACACCTCTAACTGGCTGCCTGTTTCCGATGAGGAATTTCATCTGTTCATGCGGATCTATGTACCGGATATGACAGCACTGGATAGCTGGCAGCCACCTGTTATCCGCGAACAATAAGGAGATGGAAAAAGAACGGCTATGAAACGTATTGCAGCAATGCTTCTTACATCGGTACTGTTGCTGTCCTGCGTCGGCTGTGTGCAGGATGGGCGCAAAGAGCCGGGCGCGGAAAAGGCAGACCTGGGTCTGACCGCCGAGGTCAAGCCCGCCACAGACTTTACGGCAAAGGCAAATGCCGCCGTCTACGATGAACTTGACTTCGATGATAAGCGGGAATATGAATTCGCCACCCGCGGACTGATCGACGCGCCGGAAACACTGGAACTGAAGGACGAGGATGGGAATATCCTCTGGAGTCAGGAAGCCTATGCGTTCCTGGACGATTATGAAAAAGCGCCTGACAGCGTAAATCCCAGCCTCTGGGAGAACACAAAGAACAACCATGCCTATGGCCTTTTTGAAGTGACGGATGGCATCTATCAGGTCCGCGGCTATGACATGGCAAACCTCACCGTTGTCAAGGGCAATACGGGCTGGATCGTCTTTGACACGCTGATGAGCGTGGAGTGCAGCCAGGCTGCCATGCAGCTGATCGAAAAGAATCTTGGTAAATTCCCGGTCAAGGCCGTCATCATCTCTCATTCCCACGCCGACCATTTTGGCGGCATCGCCGGCGTGATGGCGAAAGAGGATAAGGCGGACGAGACGCTTTCTATCGAAGACCAGCTCGCCAGCGGCAAGATCCCCGTGATCACACCTGTGGGCTTCACGGAGCATTCCGTGAAGGAAAATGTCTACGCCGGTAAGGGCATGGGCCGCCGCAGCAATTATCAGTATGGCATCCTTCTGACCCCTGGCGTGACCGGCAAGCTGGCGCAGGGCATCGGCATGGGACAGTCCACCGGCACGGTGTCCTTCCTCACACCCAGCTACGAGATCACACAGTCCGGTGAAAAGCTGACGATCGACGGTGTGGAGCTGGAGTTCCAGCTCACGCCGGGTACGGAAGCACCCTCCGAAATGAACACATGGCTGCCCCAGTACAAGGCGCTGTGGATGGCGGAAAACTGCACCGGCACACTCCACAATCTCTACACACTGCGCGGCGCGGAGGTGCGCGACGGCGCGGCATGGGCAAGCTATATCACCGAGGCCATCTCCCTTTACGGCAAGGAGGCGGAGGTCACCTTCCAGTCCCACAACTGGCCGCACTGGGGCAATGACGTGGTGAACGACTACATGGTCAACACAGCTGCCGTGTATAAGTACATCAACGACCAGACCCTGACCTATATCAATCAGGGCTACACCAGCGACGAGATCTCCAACATGATCGAGCTGCCGGAAGCACTCAACAAGATCTGGTACACCCGCCAGTACTACGGGACCGTCGCCCACAACGCCAAGGCGGTCTACCAGAAGTTCATGGGCTGGTATGACAGCAACCCTGTCAACCTGAACCCCCTCATGCCCAGCGACAGTGCAAAAAAATGGGTGGAGTACCTGGGGGATGTTGACAAGGTCCTGCAAATGGCAAAGGCGGATTTTGACAAGGGTGAATATCAGTGGGTCGCCGAGGTCACAAACACCATCGTCTTTGCCGATCCGACGAACACCGATGCGCGGCTTCTGTGCGCCGATGCACTGGAGCAGCTGGGGTATCAGGCGGAGTCCGGCCCGTGGCGCAACGAATATCTGACCGCCGCACAGGAGCTGCGCCATGGAAACGCCAATTTTACCGCCTCCACCAAGTCTACCGGCGACATGGTCAAAGCTCTCTCCGCACCCATGCTGTTTGACTACATGGCCATTGTCATGGACAAGCAGGCGCTGGCTGACCGCGACTTCACCATGAACGTGATCCTGCCTGACGTGGGCGAACAGCACATGCTCCGCGTGAAGAACGGTGTGTTGCTGGTCTATGCAGATACCCTGTCTGATGATGCGGACGTGTCCATCACCTGCCCGAAGAATGCGCTCTTTGCGATCCTGACCAACAATCAGGAAACGGTTGCAAAGGCCGTCAAGGTCGAGGGCAGCGCAGAGCTGCTGACGCTGATGATGGAGAATATGAACCAGCTCCCGATCACCGGGACCAACCCCTTCAACATCATCGAGCCGTAACGGCTTCGCGGGGCGGTCCGTGGGAAGACCGCCCCGCTCGAGAGAAAACAGCAAGATGCTTTCAACGCAAATCAAAAGCTGTCTGTTTCTGTTGGAAACAGACAGCTTTTGCAGCCTTACGGCTGCCCTGCACACCCGAATCTGTCAGCCAACAGTAGAAAGTTGAATTACTTCCTTATCACTGTTAAGCCAAGGCATGGCGGGATTTTTATTTACAAAGGAGTTTTACTATGCCCAAAGAAACCAAAATCCGCGTTTTATATGTTCAGCCGGGCAAGTATCCGGAGGAACGGGTCATCGAGTACACCCTCGCGGCTATGTAGACCCTTGTCGGCGGCGACATTGAAGCCGTGTACCCTTGGGAGGATAACGCCGGTGTTTGTTTGTGATGGCGAGGGAAAGCTGAAACAAAAGCTCTTAAATCGCCTGTTGGAAGATTATGATGTTCTTTCTGGAAGTTTCTTTGTCTGTGGTCTTGGGGAAGATGATTTTACCAGCCTGACCGATGAGCAGTTCCGGCGCTATGAGAAGCTGTTTCGTGACCCGGAGCTGTTCTTGCCGACCCCCATCGGCATTATGCCGATGAAATGCACCCCTGAGTATAAACGCCTGATGCAGGAGCGCAGCGCCGCCAACTGTGGGGAGCGCTGACTATGGAGTATAAGCGCAAGCGGCTGATACGCGCGGCATGGCAAAAAGCTGAAGCCAAGCGAAAGCAGACAGTGCGGCAGTCGGAATCGGCAGCAGATACCGAGCAGAAGACGCCGGAAGAATACGCCCAGACGGTTGTTTCCGAAAAAACCACACACACGGCAGAGAACCTGCAAAGCAAGGTGCTGGACACAGGACGAATCAGCTACCGTCAGTTCCGAATTTTGCAGGAAAAGCGCCTGCGCGTGCCAACCTCGCACATCATCCAGCCCGCTGAAACGGAAAACGCTCCTTCGGCGCAGAGTTCCGACCAGCGAGAAATCAGCAAGCGCCAGCGCTTTCGGCAAAAGGCGCTGGATAAGCAGGAGATCAAAACGCCCGATTCCTACCATGACAAAATGCAGGCGCTGAAACGCCAACACCTCACGCGCGAAACGGTACACCGCCATCTGCAAAAGCAGGCGGGCGGCACGATGCTTGGCAACGGTGTCAGACTGCCCGATACAGTCCCTGCCTTTTCCGGTGGTATCAGGCAAGCCGCCCTGGGCAGAGTCCGCACGGTGCTGCAAGCTGCGCGGCTGCGGGGGTGATTGGCTCACCGATGGGCATTTTGTTTGCCGATGAATCCGGCGACCCGAACAGCATCCGCATTGCCGAAATTGTTGCCCAAACCAATGCCGACTTCGGCGCAGCCATCAACGACATTGTGTCGGCGCATCCGGAGTGCAGCGAAACCACGATGGAATACGACTACGAGGACGGTCACACTTGGGCGAGCTACTGGCCCGAAGTGCTGGCCGTCTTTGCCGTGCAGAACAACCTGAACAACGATGGTGATGTGGTCGTCATAGACGAAGGCAAGAAGCGGCTGATTCAGGACACCTTTTGGGCGATGCACGAAATTTGCGCCGAGGTGGAGGAGGTGACCACCACACCGGAACCGACCGAGGACGAACCCGACCCGGAGCCGGTCACGGAGTACATTCTGCACATCACGGTCAGCAGCAAATCGGTGGATGCGCTGGCGGATTTGTACCACTTTACGCAAGACCAGCGGGACATTTTGCACCAGCTGCTATCCGAGGAAATGCGCCCCAGCCTGCTTGCCCTGTGCGGTGGGATTGTCGTTGCCGACGGCGCGTTGTGCTGGCCGCTGCCGGGTCACACCTATATATCCTGCCACTTCGGGGAAGTGGACGCCTTCGGCAATGCCGGGCATCGCGGTACGGACATTCCCGCGCCGGAGGGAACGCCAATCCTAGCTGCCCACAGCGGCACGGTGCTGGTATGCGGCTGGAACGACAGCTACGGCAATCAGGTGCTGCTGGATAACGGCGCTGGACTTTCCACGCGGTACGCCCATATGACGCAAACTGCCGTTACCGCAGGTGAAGCGGTAACGGCAGGGCAGGTGATTGGGTATGTGGGCAGCACAGGCGACAGCACCGGCAACCACCTGCATTTTGAGGTAATGCAGGGCGGGGTTCGGGTTGATCCGCTGAGTTTGGTGTGTTAAATGTTTTCGCCCCAAAAGCCTTGAGCATAAAGCGCCAAGGCAAGTCGAAGGCTGCCATTGCACAAAATCATTCCTGCTTCTTTGCCACAACGACAAATCTTCCCTCGTCTGTGTGGTAGCTGCAGGTGGAAAGTGTAAGCAGATGTTCCCCATACTGCGCATTTACGCCGGTGTCATACAGCGCCGCTTTTTGCACCTGCTCCACATAGGCGGCAAAGTCCGCCTCGTTCGACAGGTCGGCGTATTGGTAATACCAAATACCCCGCTATCCTCCTGACTGTAAACCTGTGAATAAAATGCCGCCATTACCGTGTAATCCGCACATCCTGTTGCGGTATTCAGCGTGATGGTGGGGTGTGCCTCGCAGTAGGCAGGCTTTGCATAGGCTTGCAGCGAGCCGAACATGGTTCCATCCTTCATATAATGGCCATAGATGATGTAGTTGCCGCAGCCATCGTAACATCTGGCGTCCAAAAACGGTACGCCACGCAGTGAATAAGCCCCCTCAAAATCTCTGCGAAGATAATACTCCGGTTCCTCAGGCGTGTGCATGACAGGATAGCTCAACGCCGTGTCGTCAATTTTTATCCATCCCCAAAAGTCCGGGTTCTTTTCCTTCAGGGCGTTATATTCCTGCGCCGCTTTTTCCTTTGCGGACTGCTCGGTTTGTACGGCTGCGGTCTTGGAGTTTTCTCCGCCATGGTTATTTGCCTGCTCTGTTATCCTTTCAAGCGCACGAAATGCCTGCTGCTGCCGCACACCTTCCCCATAATATGCCAGCAACATTCCCGCAGACAGCAGAAACACAAGCGTGAAAACAGCCATTATAAGGGTGCTTACGATTTGCTTTTTCATCTTGTCTCCTTAGCTCTTTACTGTCCGCTGACAGCACCACAATAATTATATAAATAATGAAGTGAACCGTTTGAATTGTCAAGTGCTTTTCGAGAAAATATATCGAAGAACCGAAAAGAAAGGTGCCGCTTGGATTTCTTCAAAACGGCGGAATCTCATACTTTGGGACGATTTACTTTTCCCCTTCGGGTGGTATAATTTAACTGTTATCGTATAGCATTTCCCTCATCCTTCATCGAAAAGGAGATAAAATTGAACGGAAATATTCTCATAAAGCCATCAGTGCAGCAAAAATTTGACCATGTTATGCAAAGCGGGCGCATCCTTTTTTTCAGCGCGCCCTGCGGCTTTGGCAAAACGGTTGTGGCAAACGCCTTGCTGCGCAAATGGCGCACACTTTGCCTGCGTGCCGATGCACCGGATTTTTCGCTGCAGGCGCTGCCGGACGAATGGGATATTTTGCTGATCGACGACTTTCAGCTTTTGCAGGAGCAGGAAACCTCGCAGATACTCTGTGAACTGATCCGTGCCAACCCGGCACGGCGGTTTGTGTTCCTCTCCCGCGGGGTGCCGCCGGCGTACCTGACGGCATTCCAGTACACGGGTCTGATGACCACCTTGGAGCCGGACGACCTGCTTTTTGACCATGAGGACATACGCAACTTTTTTGCCTCCTGTAAAGTGGCCGTGACGGAAAGCGAAATCAACGGCATCCTGAAAGAATCTTTCGGCTATCCGCTGGGTGTGGCAATTACGGCGCGGCAGATGTCCGACGGCAAGCCTTTTAGCCCGGAGTTGACGGCGCGCGCCTACCGGGAAGTGTTCGCCTACTTTGAGGCAGCTGTGTACAACCGCTTTGACCTTCCTGTGCGGCGGCTTTTGCTGGAGCTATCGCCGTTTGAGGACTTTGACATGGAAATGGTGCGGATGGTCAGCGGCGATCCCCGTGCCGGCGAACGGATGGACTGGCTCCTGCGGCACACCACCATGCTGCGTTACGACAGCCGGGAGCGATTCCACTTCTGGGCCGGTTTCCGCGCCTTTCTCCTTTGGGAGATGGATCGGGAATACACGGAGGAAAAGCGTAAAGCGCTGTTCAGCCGGGGCGGGCTTTACTACGAGCTGAAAGAGGACTATGCCCACGCGCTGGAATGCTACACGCAGGGCGGCGACCACACCAGGGTGGCCGAACTGCTGGTGCGCAACGCCGATCTGCACCCCGGTATGGGTCACTATGCCGAGATGGAAAAATACTACCGCGGACTGCCGGAGACGGAAATTCTCGCCTCACCCTCTCTCATGCAGGGCATAAGTATGCTCTGTGCGTTGGCCATGGATTACGAAGGCTCGGAGCGCTGGTATGGCGAACTGAAAAAGTTTGCCGAACACTGCGGCAGGCAGGACGCTGCCGGAAAGCAGGCGCGCGGTCGCCTTGCATGGCTGGACATTTCCCTGCCCCAGCGGGGCGTGAACGGTCTGACGGAAACCATCCCCGCCGTGTTCCGGCTGCTGACGAACAAAGAGGTGGCGCTGCCGTCCTTTTCCGTCACGAGCGCGCTGCCGAGCATCATGAACGGCGGCAAGGCCTTTTCCGAATGGAGCAAAAAGGATGACCTGCTCTACAAAACCCTCCGTCTCCCCGTGGAGGCGGTACTGGGGCGGGACGGCGTGGGTCTTGCCGACTGCGCCATTGCCGAGAGCAAATTTGAAAAGGGCGAGGACGTCACCGGGCGGATGCTGTCCCTTCTCCCGCAGCTGAACGAAGTCCGCAACCGGGGTACGCCGGACATGGAGTTCGCCGTCAGCGGGTTGCTCGCCCGCAGCCAGCTGGCAAACGGGCAGGCGATGGACGCGCGGCGCACCATCGAGATACTTCGGGAATGCTTTGCCGAGCGCGGTTTGACACGCTTTCTGCCCAATATGGACGCCATGCTCTGCCGTGTTGATATGCACACCGGCAACCTTGACGCGGCGGATGTGTGGTATCGGGAAAAAGCCCCGCGCGAACCCACGCACCTGAACGTCATGCGGCGCTACCGGTATCTGACGCAGGCAATGGTGGAAATTATGCAGAACCGCCCGGACGCCGCTTTGCTGACGCTCTCACCCATGGAGCCGTACATTCAAAACTGCGCCCGCATCATCGACGGCATTCACCTGAATGTCCTGACGGCCATCACCCTGCACCGCAAGCACGACAAACGGTGGCGCAAGCGATTGACAGCGGCGCTGGACGCGGCGGCGGAGTACAGCTTTATCCGCACCGTCAGCGTATACGGCACGGCAGTGTTGCCGCTGCTGGGGGCACTGGACTGGGATGGCGACAAAAAGTGGTATAAGCAGTTAATGGCGGCGGTGCGGATGCAGGCGGCGTTCTACCCGCATTTCCTCGCGCCGCGCCTTGCCCCCGGCGAGGAGCTGACGCCCACGGAGCTGCAAATTCTGCATCTTCTCTGCGCGGACAAGTCCAATGCCGAGATCGCGCAGATCATGGACGTGAAGCTGCCCACGGTGAAAACCCACGTCAGCCACATCCTCGACAAGCTGGGCGTGAAGCGCCGGACGGAGGCCAAGACAGCCGCGAAGAAGCTGCATTTAGTCCCCGAGGACCTGTAAAAACAGCATCCGGCAGAAGCCGGATTTCCACATAAAAGCAAGACTATTTCTCGAGGAGGAAGTACATGAAAAAACGAGTATTGAGTATGCTCATGACGCTGGCGCTGTGCCTGACGCTATTCCCCGCGCCCGCGTGGGCGGCGGAGGACACGCCGGAGGGCGGCGCCATCGTGCAGCAGGAGCAGCAGGAGGAAGCTCCGGCGGAGGAAACGGACACGCCGGAGATCGGCGCCACCGTGCAGCAGGAGCAGCAGCAGGAGCAGCAGGAAGCTCCGGCTGCGGAACCGTCCGCCATATTGGAACAGGCGGCGGAAAATGGCATTGCCGCTCAGAACGGCGGGGACAGCACCGTGGAAAACGCAGTGGCGGAGGTCACCATCAACGGCAGCACCACGCCGTACGCCGACATTGACGCGGCGTTTGCGGCGGCACAGCAGGCTGGCAGCGCCACGGTGAAGCTGCTGGCGGATGTAACCATCAGCCATGACGACTACTCCGGCATAGCGCTGAAGAAGGGCAACATCACGCTGGACCTGGACGGCAAGACCCTCAGCAAAAGCACGCGCGATGACAGCGGCTTTTTTGCGCGAAATGCCGTGTTCTGGCTGTCGCCTCCGGGAGTGACAACAAAAGACGACTTTTTGGCGGCTCTCAAGACGCCTGTCCGCCTGACCGTTCAGGACAACAGTACTGATGGAAACGGCAAGATCGTGCAGCCCAACGGCGGCCCGGCGGTCATAGCGCCCCTTAACACCATACTGACCGTGAATGGCGGCACCATTGAGAACACTTCTTCTGTAGATCTTGACAATGACTCTCACATGACGCCCAACTGCGCCGTACTGCTGAGTGGCGGCGGTAAGGCTGTCATCAACGGCGGCACGCTGCGCGGTATGCGCGGCGTGGCGGTGACGGGTTATATTACCAAAGAGGTAGAAGGCTTATACAAAGATACTTTCGGAATAGAAGGATACAATAATGATACCTACGGCAATGAGCTGACCGTAACCGGCGGCAATATCTGCGCCACCAGCGGTGAAGGGCTTATTGTCTATGAGAAGGCGAAGAAGATCGAGCTTTCCGGCGGCACATTCACCACGCAGTCAAATGCTTACAGCATTTGGGTAGCTGACACCAAGGACGGAGAACAGACGTTCAAGGGAGATGCGTCGAGCCTGCTGGCAAGCGGCTGCCGCTATGAGAATAACGGCACGGAATGTGTATACAGCGAGGACGGCAAGGGTGTTACGGGCAACGCCACCGTGGCGCTGCGCCCTGCGAACGAGTATGCGTACATCGACAAGAATGGGAACCTGGCCACGCAGGCCAACTGCACGGAGATCACGGAGCGTACCGATGACATCTCGACACCGGGCTGGTATGTGGTAAAAGAGAATCTCACGATCTCCTTGCTCAATATTTCCGGCGAGGTCAACCTGATTTTGTGCGACGGGGCAACGCTGACCGTCACCAGCTTTATGAATGTTACGCAAGGCAGCACGCTGAACCTTTACTGGCAGTCTGCCGGTACCGGCAAGCTGACGGCGGCGGCCATCAGTGTGCTGGGCACTGTAACTGCACCCGCCGGAGAAATGAAGCGGACCACCGGCGAGGGTGGCACGACCTTTGAGAAGTGCTTTGAGCATGACTGGGGATACACAAATAACGGCGACACGCACACGGCGATGTGCAAGCTGTGCGGCAAGGCCGAAGCTGCGGAGAGCCACAAGTATGACAGCTGGGCACCTACCGATGCAAATACCCACACCGGGACGTGCGCCTGCGACGCGACCAAGACAGAAGGTCACACCCTGACCTGCACCCCCAACGCCGATGGGCTCACCCACAGCACGAAGTGCAGCGTGTGCGGCTACACGGCAGCGGCGGAAAGCCACGACTTTAATCAGACCGATAATTACGGCAAAAAGTGCGCCTGCGGTGCATATCTGGCGGCGGAGTGCAACGGCCAGCAGTACGCTACGCTGGCCAGAGCCATCGAGGCGGCAAATGGTGCAGATATCACGCTGCTGACGATTGTTAGCGAGAATGTTGTCGTTGATGGCGCCAGCATCAAGGCAGGCATTATTCTGGGTAACGGCAAAACTATAGACGACATACCCTATCCGTCCAATTGGGTGGCAGATCGTAACGGCATTCCATTGACCATGGAAGCCGGAGAGATTACGCTCAAGGATGGCGCGCTGGCGCAATTCACGGGGTATGCCAGTGCCAACAACGCAATTGCACTCAAGGGCGGCACATTGACCGTGGCAGATACGGTAACGAAAATTATAGGCAGCGTCGCTTCCGAGTCTGGGCAGCGTGCCGCCATCGAGGCAACCGGCGGCGTGCTGGATCTGCAGGGCAATACCCTGCTGGACGGCGGCTTGACCATGAGCGGCGATGCACAGCTGAAAAACAAGCTGACAGCCGGCACATTTACCAACAGTGGAAGCGAGACTTACAGCGTCAGCGTAGAGGGCTCTAGCCAATACACCACGGTGTTCGATCTGCTGGAGACAGGCTATGCTTTTGCCGTATACAACAAAGATGCCCCGACAGGCGATGTAATTGCCAAGGATACTACTACCAGAGAGCTGACAGAGGATGTTGCTGTCATCAAGTGTACGCACAAGGGCGCAAACAACAAAAGTCTGTTCAAGGATAACACGTGCACAGGCTGCGGCTTCACCTGTGCGCATGAAACGGTTGAAAATGGTGTTTGCACCGTCTGTAAGCAGCAGATGAAGGCAAAGGCTAGCGCAAGCGATGGCACAGAACAGTACTATCTTGACTTGCAGGAAGCCTTTGAAGGCGTTGCGGATGGCGGCACGGTGACGATGCTGACAACGCTTACAGATGATGACACGATCAGCTTCTGCTGTGATGCAGAGGGGAATCCTGTCGAAAAAACCGTTACGCTCATGATGAATGGGCATAGCCTGTCCTATGAGGGCGCTTCATCTTTGAACATACAGAGCGGCAAGCTGATCATCGGCGATGAAGTAACGATTTCCCAGCCTGCAACAGCGGCGGTGCCTGCTGTCTTTGTAGATAACAATGAGCAAAGCAAGGACAGAGGTACGCTGGAATTCAAAGGCAAGGCAAACCTTACCGGCGGCTTGTTGATCCAAAACTGGGGCAAGTTGGAGGGTGGCCTGAAGGAAGGCACGATTATCACAAGCAACGGTACATACAGCGTTTCTGTAGAGCGCTCTGAAACTTACAGCAATGTGCTGGGCTTGCTGGGCGATGGGCTTGCTTTTGCGAAGAAAGATCATCCAGATGAACTCGTCAACGGAAATGTAAAACAGCTGACCGAGGACGTTATCGTGGTGGCACACAAGCATAGCCCGAAGTATACGCAGAATCCCGACCCGGATGCGCTCCAAACCTACATCTACATCTGCGACTGCGGCTTCGTATGTCCGCACGATCGCTTCACGAACAGCATCTGCGACATCTGCCACGCGGCGTGTACCCATGACGAGTATACCAGCGATGATAAGTGTGCTCGCTGCGGCGCGCCGTTTGCGGTGCGGGTGGAGTGTACCGATAGCGTGGGTATCACATCGAACAAGCTGTACATGAAGACCACCACTCAAGACGGCACCGATGATACGCTGCGACAGGTCTTTAACGAGGCCGCAGATGGCAGCACCATCACCCTGCTGGCAAACGGGATGCTGCCTAGCGGCATATATGCCAGCAAGACCCTCACGCTGGATCTGAACGGACATAGCCTGAGTGGGTACAGCTTGAATGTGGGCGGCCTTACGCCCACGAGCCAGGTTCGCACCGGCAACCTGACGGTCATTGACAGCAGCGGCGGCAACGGCGCGGTGGGAGTGACCGTGCGGGACGGCGGTACACTGGTATTTGATCCGAAGAATGACAGCACCACCCTGCTCCAGCTGGAGGTTTGGGGCGGTACAGTCGAGCTGTACGGCGGAAAGATTTCGAGACAAGGTCTGCGGCTGAATAACAGCATCACATTGGGCAATCTGCTTCCCCAGAATGCGGGGCTTGCTTACTACTGTGGCGACACGCAGCTCACGCTGGCGGAAGCCGCTTCCAAGACCTGCGACCTGGTGGTAAAGTCCTGCGCCCACGGCGGCAAGAACGGCTTTGACAACAACTTCACTGCCTGTCCCTACTGCAACGCGCCTGCGGTGGCTGAAACAGCCTTGAACAATGGCGAGGGCAACCGCCCGCAGCGGAGATTTGCTGATTTGCAAACGGCCCTTGACGCAGACAGAGACGGCGGCGCAGAACTCACGCTGCTGGCCGACGTGACCGGCGATTATACCATCGACGGCACGAAGGTCACGGGACTTGACCTGAACGGCCATTCCATCAAAGGCACAGTGACGGTCAAGGGCACCCTCACCACCACCTTGAGCAATACGGAAAACACGACCACGGTCAGCATTGATGCGGTCGTTGCCTACAAGGGTGCAAAACTTGGCGGGTCGAAATATCCTGCCGTGATCGGCACATTGACGTTGGCAGAGGGCGCGACGTGGAAAACGATTCTGAATGACACAGCACTTGGATACAAGGTGTTCAACGCGGATGGCACCCACAAGTGGTATGCTCGGGATGATGTCAAAGGCTCGCAGTTGAACAATGTTATCATCAATAGACTGCCCATCACCACCAAGACCTTGAATCTGAAGGTCGATGGTAAGAACCTGACCGGCAGCTCGCCGAAGGTGGAGCGCGGCACGACCGTCCAGCTCTGCGCCAGCTGCAATACAAGTGGTGCGGATGTATACATCTACACCGGGAAGATCGATGGAAACAACGTGCCCACATACAGCCAGAAGAAAGCTGAATATAAAAAGATTGGCAGCAACTGGTACTACGTTGTAGACCTCGACGCTAACACAATCGGAACCTACGACATTTATTTCACCGCCACCAAGGACGGCTATTCGGTGACGAGCAGCCACAAAAAGCTGACCGTCACCAAGGCCACCATCCCTGCCAGCGTGATCACCGCGCCTGCAGCAAACGCCTTGACCTACAACGGCAATGAGCAGGTGCTCGTCAAGGCGGGCAGCGTGGGCGCGGAGTACGGCGAGATGCAGTACCGTCTGGGCACGAGCGGCAGCTTCAGTACTGCCATTCCCACCGCCACCGATGCCGGAACGTACACGGTCTATTACAAAGTTGTAGGCGCTGAGGGCTACAATGACACCACTGCTAAGTCCATAGAAGTAACCATCAGCCCGGTAAAGATCAAAGGCATCGGCAACGTCGCTTCCGTCTCCAAGACCTACGACGGCAGCGCAAGCGTTACGCTTCCCAAGACCAATCTGGCGTTCCTCGACGCTGCGGGTAGCACGATTTCCCTCCCCGAGAGCGCTTATACGATCACGGACGCCCGCTTTACCACGCGGCAGGATGACTCTATCTATGAGGGTTCGCCGAACGCCGGCACGAAAGAGGCCATTTCCTTCACCCTGACACTCACAGATTCCAACTACGTGTTCGAGGGCGAGGCGGCAAACGCCAGATCGGCCAACTTCAATTTCACTACCAATGATGACCGCTTTCAGATCAATCAGGCCACAGTGACCCCGGCTGAGATCACGCTGTTTGTTTACAACGACATGGCAAAGACCTACACGCTCAATCTGGCCACGCGCCTGCCGGAGCTGACTCAGGGCTGCGAATACGGCGAAATCCAGTATCAAGAGTGCACTTACAATTTTACGGATAGAACCTACCTCGACAGTAAGAACGGTATGTCCGTGTCAAACGAGGGCGTTCTGACTCTGCCCATCGTGGCCGCCCACTCCGCAGTTGCTAACAAGCAAATCGGCACGATAACCGCCCCGGTTGTAACCGCGAACTATCAGCAGTTCGAGCTGACCATCAAGGTCGTTATTGGCGAGAAAATCACGCCCGTACAGTCAGATGACTTCAAAATCAGCGCGACGGGCATCACCTACCGCCAGACATTGGAAAACAGCACGCTCACCGTCAAGGGCACGATGAAAGACCCCACCACACAAGAAGAGGTCAAGGGCACCTTCGCGTGGAAGAATAAATACGACTTACCCATTAACACCGGCGATGTGTACTTCGATTGGACATTCACCCCGGACGAATCCTACGGCGGCATTTACGCAGCCGTAACCGACATCGTGAAAGTCCCCGTCGCCCCCAAGTCCATCGAGGGCGCAACCATCACGCTGGAAAAAGACGAATTCGCGTACAACGCGGCGGAACAATCGCCGAAGATCACCGGCGTGACGCTGGATAACTGGGATGAAACAAGAATCACCTATGTCATCAAAAGCGGCGACAAGGCCACCGATGTCAGCGACAGAATCACCCTGACGATCGAAGGTACCGGCAACTACACCGGTAGGGCCACGGTCGAGTGGAAGATCACGCCAAAAACCGTGACGCCCACGATTGAAGTCGCATCCTGCACCTACACCGGCGATGCGCTGGAGCCGACCGTCACCGTTAAGGACGACATCGGCAACATCATCGACCAGAAGGAGTACGAGATTTTCTACAGCAACAATACCAATGCCGGTACTGCGACTGTGACCATCAAGGACGTTGACGGCGGCAACTATGTTCTCAGCGAGGCCAGCAAGACCTTCGAGATCACCAAGGCTGCCGCACCCACGGCAGCGGCTGGCTCGCTGACCATCACCAACGGTCTGCACAAGACTTATTCCCTTGACCTCTCGACGCTGCTGCCGAAGCTGACGGCTCCCTGTGACTACGGCACGATCATCTATGACAAGAAGGTGGATACCACTCTGGGCAGTGGCACCTTTGTTACCCTTGTAAACAGCAAGACCGGTGAGTTGACGCTGGAAGCAAACAGAAGCGCCACGGACGAAGGACAATTCGGCACGATCACTGTTACAATCTCCACGAGCAACTATCAGGATATCACCCTGACTGTCAATGTCAGCGCGGTGAACCAGATCAGGCCCATGCCGGACGGCGAAATCACCGCAACGCCGATCACCTACGGCGATATACTGAGCAAGAGCGAAATTTCGGGCAAGATGAAAGACCCCGACACGGGGGATGCGGTCAACGGTACGTTTACATGGATGGTTGGCACGGTTAAGCCTGATGCGGGCAGCAATAATGCCACGTGGACATTCACCCCGGATGCGTCCTACGGCGGAAAATACACGACGAACACCGGCACTGCAACCGTTACGGTCAACCGCAAAACGGTTATGGTTTCAGGTATCACCGCAAGCGACAAAGTTTATGATGGCACGACCAATGCAAAGCTGAATTTCAGCAACGCCAAATTTGCCGGTATTCTGGAAAATGACACGCTGACCGTTACTGCTAAGGGTGTGTTTGAAAAGGCTGACATCGGTAAGCAGAAAGTCAAGATTTCCAACTTTAAGCTGGGCGGCGATTCTGCCGCCAACTATGTGCTGGCTGAAAGCGGAAATCAGAGCGAAACCACTGCCACCATCACCGCCAAGGAAGTCACCGTTACCATTACCCCGAATGGCGGCACTTACGGCAGTGTCGCCGCCGCCGCTGCCAATCTTTCCGGCGCTGTGGACGGGGAAAACGTTCCTGTAACGCTTACCTACACCGGCAACGGATACAATGACACAGCCGTTCCCGTTAATGCAGGCAGCTACACAGTTACAGCCTCGATTGCCAACAGAAATTACACGCTTACCGGAAATACGACCGCCGCGTTTGTGATTGCCCCGAAGGCTGTTACCGTTTCCGGCATTACGGCAAACGACAAAGTTTATGACGGTACGACCGATGCAAAGCTGAATTTCAGCAACACCAAATTTGCCGGTATTCTGGAAAATGACAAGCTGACCGTTGCGGCTAAGGGTATGTTTGAAAAGGCTGACATCGGTAAGCAGAAAGTAACGATTTCCGATTTGACGCTGGGCGGCGCTTCTGCCGCCAACTATGTGCTGGCTGAAAGCGGAAATCAGACCGAAACCACCGCCAACATCACCGCCAAGCAAGTCACCGTTACCATTACCCCGAACGGCGGCACTTACGGCAGTGTCATCGCCGCCGCTGCTAATCTTTCCGGCGCTGTGAAAGGGGAAAATGTTCCTGTAACGCTTACCTACACCGGCACAGCCAACGATGGCACCAAGTACACCGGCACCACACCGCCCACCAAGGCAGGTACTTACACCATCACGGCAACCATCACCAACCCCAACTACAAGCTGGATGCCGACACCACTACTGCTGAATTCACCGTTGCCAAGCGCCCCGCCACCGTCACCCCGGACAACAAGTCTAAGGTATATGAGGAAAAAGACCCCGAACTGACTTACAAAGTCAGTGGTGTACTGGACGGTGAAACGCTGGAAGCTATCACGCTGGCTCGTGCTAAGGGCGAGAATGTCGGCAAGTATGCCATCACCGCCACCGCTGATGTGAGCGCAAACCCGAACTACGATGTGACGTTTGCCGAGGGTACGTTTACCATCGAGCCGAAGTCCATCAAGGGCGCAACCGTTGTGCTGGGCAAGGGTCTTGCCGCCAACGGCGCGGAACAGACCCAAACGGTGGAGAAAGTCCTGCTGGGCGATAAAGAAATCCCCGCTGACTCCTACACTGTGACGGGCAACACCGCCACCGCCCACGGCATATACACACTGACCATCACCGCCAAGGGCAACTATACCGATTCTATTGCATGGACCTATGTGATTGCCCCCTCTAAGGCTGAGGATGCCCCCGGCGAGGATATTGCAATCGGCAGCGGCAAGGTGAAAGTGGTTGTCCTGCCTGAGGGCACTGTACCGTCCGTCGGTCTGCTGACTGACAAAGCAGAATTGCTTGCCATGCTGGTGAACAGCGGCGACATTACCGCCGATGAACTGGTGCAGATTGCCAACGGCGCAAGTGTGGACATTGTGCTGACCGTGAAAGAAGCCAATGTTCCCGATGAAGTAAAAACGGCGATGGCACAGGCTACCAAGGGCTACACCATCGGGCAGTATCTTGACATCAGTCTGTTCAAGTACATGACCGTGAATGGTAAACGGCAGCCCGGTGTTGCCCTGCACACGACCACGAACGCATTGACGATTTCTGTTGTGGTGCAGGACGCGCACATCAATACGAACAGCGCGGTCAACCGCACCTACTGCATTGTACGCAACCATGAAGGTACGATTACTGTGCTGGATGCCGCGTTTGACGCAACCAGCAAGACGCTGACCTTTAAGACTGACCGCTTCTCTGTCTATGCGATTGCCTATAAGGACACCGCCGTGCCGAGCAGCAGCAGCAAACCGAGCAGCAACAACAGTTCGAACGACAGTGAAACCAAGAAGAACGAAGTTGCTCCCACACCGGCACCCACACCGGCCCCCACCCCGGCAAGCACTTCAAAGCCGTCCACCATAACGGCAATGCCGCAAACGGGCGATACCTCCAATCCCACGCTGTACGTCGTGCTTCTGGTGGTATCCATGCTCGGACTTGCAGTTGTATTTGTCTGCAAGAGAAGAAACAATAAGTAATCGGTTATAAAGACAATTACAGATTGTTTTTGGTCCGACAGCCATAACGGCTGTCGGACCTTTTTTGCGTTCGCTTAATGTAAGATGCGCTGCCGTAATTCTTACCCGACCCGCGCGCCTCCGAATTTTGAGGTCTATTCAATGAAACCCAAAATTCAGGAGGCTTACGATGGCAAAGAAAAATAAGCTATGGTTTAGTGGTGAGGACGCGCAACTGGCTGCGCGCTTTACAAAGTGTTTGACGAAAGCCCTTTACAATCGCCGCGTATCCTATCTGCGCGCGAAAGCAGATGAGGCTGCAAACGAGATTTCTATCGAGGAATGTCCCGAGGAAGTGGATAAAATGTATATGCCTACGACAAAACCGGTGGAGGAAATTATCGAATCGAAACTGATGTGGGAAAGCATCCGAAAGTATCTGCACAAGCTGACGCCGAGGAAATGCGAGGTTATGATCTCGCTGTATGTGGAACAGCTTTCTGTGTCCGAAACGGCTGCCAAGCTGGGTGTCGAAAAGAACACCGTAAGTACACACCGGCGCAACGTTTGCGAGAAAATCCGTAAGGAAATGGAGGGAAATTAAGATGGGCGCATTTAGAGATGCACTATTTGGGGCAAAGAACGGCGACAGCAATGCTGTGGAGCTGCTGTATGAACAGTTTTCGCCGCTTTTGCTGAAATGCAGCATAGTGAATGGTCACCGCGATGAGGACTTGTATCAGACCTTGCTGATTGAGTTTTTGCAGGTCATCCAAAAATTCAGGGTCTAAAAAAGAGAAAGTGGAGCCTTGCTCCACTTTCTCTTTTGGTTCGGGTATTTGTAATTAAAGTTCCGACAGAATCCTCATAAAACTATCTGGATAACCCCGTGGCGTAGGCGCTGCTTTCCAACAGCGAGTTTGTCATTATGCTGCGACAGGCCAAGAGTTTGAAAGCCTTGGAACGCCTGTATGGGCTATCCAAGCCGCAGCTGGAATTTTTGCGCAACACCAGCGAGGGACACGGCATCATCAAGATGGGCAACAGGATGATACCTTTCTCCAATCTGGAACTCAAGGATACAGCGGTGTACAAGCTCATCACGACCAAACTGGGTGAGGTAACCGCAGAGGTGTGATTTATCACCGGTTTACAGCGGATTGTAAAACAGGTCGTTGCCCTCTAATGACGTATTTTTCAGAACCTTCTATGACAGATAGGTTTTCCTTCTGCCAACTGGCACAATAAAGAAAAGACGGGTCGAAACCTGCCTTAGAGTCAAGGCAGCACCGCACAGTTCCCGCATGATGGCTTAATCCCCGATCCGGTGGCTACGGCACTTGGAATTATGCGGTATTACCTTAATGGCAGTTTAGTGCTGCCAGATATTGTTTTCCAAATCACGCAGACGCGCTTTGTAGTAGTTAATTTTCGAGATTTGTTTCCGAACGAGTAGTTTCGGAAAATCTTTATCCGTTTCATTTTGCACTGTTAACGTTAAAGCAAAAGACCAGAGTTGTAAAGCCTTTTGGCTAAATAACCCTGGTCTTTTTATTGGGACTTGTGCAACAGCCCCCTGCATGCTTTATACATTGTATAAACCCTTTACATGCTATCTGCTCTTTTGTCCTGTCGGAGTGAGCGGCAGACGATATACCCTGCCGGAGCGATCATGATCAGAATAAAAATGCTGATCGGTTCATTCACTTCGGATGGCGCAAAGCCCTGCAGCATAGTAATGAGGTTGTTTGCGAAATGCACGAGGATGGGAAACAACAGGTTCCTTTTCTTCTCGTAAAGGATTCCTGCGGCAATGCCCATAAGGGTGGCATAGACAGCCTGCACGATATTCAGGTGATAAACGCCGAAGAGTACGGATGATATTAGAATCGCGCCCCAAGCGGGTGCAAATTTCCGTATGGAGCGAAGCACAATGCCGCGGAATAGAATTTCTTCTACAACAGGCGCAGCAATCACCGCAATCATAAATGTTCCAAATGCATTTCCGCCGGCAATATTTTCAGCACCGGCGTTCATTGCCTCAACGCTTTTTTGAAGCGAGGGAAGCTGCTCTGCCAGCATGATCCAAAGACCGGAGATTCCGCAAATGCCAAATCCCACGACCAGACTGCCGAGCACATCTTTGAAATTTGTCGCTGTGCGCGGTTCGCTTATCTCTTTCCTCCAAAGCAGTTTATAGAGGGTGAAGAATAGGAGGATAAGGACGGCGTAAATCAGAATCTCGCCCCAATATGAGTATTTCATAAATTGCTGTGGGGAGATATGAAAAACATCCAAAACAAGTCTTTCCACAAGGAAATACAACAGGTTGGACAGAAAAAAATGTAGCGCGATTGCAAGAATGGGAATAGCGAAATATCTTTTTTTCATCATGGGTCAATTTTTTCTCCTGTCTGTATTTTTGAGGGGACTGCTGCAGTATAACAGATTTAACTTAAAGTCTTTGTTAAGGGGCGAAGCTGTAATCTTTCGAAAGCGGTATCGCAAAGGGATGCGGTTCATCTTCCTTGCCGAACCTTTTGACCTTTCTCTAAAAGATGCTTGTCCTCCCAAAAGATTATGGCTGCTCGGTTTCGCACCTTACAGCCATAGTATAGCGATTTTCTTTTGTGAAGTGGTCGCATGGAAAGCGACATTTCTTTGTCCTTATGCTCCGATCAAGCTCTGGTCAAAGGCAAACAGTGCCTCGTTGATTTCATACACATTATAGTTTCCTCGTTCGACAAAATATTCTACAATGATATCGAATTTACTCGAATGGGAAAGGGTAAACCCTGCCTTGCCGAGCGTCTCCTTAATCTGGACAAGTGGAACTCCAACATCCAGAAATTGTAGTCCTAAAATATGCAGTCAAACATATTGGGCAACAGTAAAAGTGGTTTTGATTTTCGCGGTAGCTGTGTTCATTGAAAACTTGCAATTTGCGAACAGCTCGCATATTGACTTTCTTGCTTTCTTAGATTATAATATTTGCGAATGAAATGCAAATTGGAGGTGCGGTGACTTGTATAGCTACAGCACGCGGCAGCGAAAGGTTCTGCTTGCCTATTTGAGCCAGCACCCGGACGAGCTGTTGTCCGCACGGCAAATTGAGGACGCTTTGGCAGATAAAAAAATCAGCCTGAGCGCCGTATATCGAAACCTTGCACAGTTAGAGACAGAGGAAAAAGTGCGTCGGAGCAGCAAGAGCGGCACGCGCGAGGTCTACTATCAATACCTTGATGCCGAAAGCTGCAAAGGTGCGCTGCACATGAGCTGTATCAAATGCGGCAAGACCTTTCACATGGCAGATGGTAACGCAGCTTTGCTCGCAAAGTATTTGGCGCAGAGCGAACAGTTTATGTTGGACACGACTGACACGATCCTCTATGGAACTTGTTCGGACTGCAAGGGAAAATAACGATTGGAAAGGAGGACAGACCATGACAAAGAAATTTCGTTTTATGACGGGCTTGCTGGCCGTAGTGCTGGCCTTTGTTATGCTGTCCTCTGTTGCCTATATCGCAGCGGAATCCGACCATGACTGTACTGGCGTGGACTGCCCCATCTGCCATCAGATCAACATCTGCGAAAACCTGCTCAAAAGCATTGGGCTTGCCGGCTCCGCCGCAGCTACCGTAGCGGCGATTCTATATATTCTGTGCCGGATCATTCCCTCCTGCACAGAGGTTACTCGTACCTTTACGCTGGTTTCTCTCAAGGTCAAACTTTCAGATTAAACATAAGGCAACACCGCACAATTCCCGCCTTACGGCTTAAGCACCGCTCCGGCGGATCTCCGCGCCAAGAGCCGCCGCAAGCGGCGGTTGCGCTCCGAAGCGCCTCGCTGCGGCTCGGTGTGCGGCACGGCATCTGCGTTGCCAAAATGCTCGATAATACACAAAGTATTATCTGCGCTTTTGGCTTAGCAGTTGCCGTACCTCGCTCACCGTATCGGCACTTAGAATTATGCGGTATTGCCATAAGAACTTTTTACAAGGGTGTAGTCTATCTGTTTTCAGATAGACTTTTGCGGCGTTGCTGTTACCCTTGTATTTTTGCGCCCATTTTTAAGTTCTTATCATGATCTGGAGGTAACAAACCCTATGAAAAAAATAACTGCGCTGCTGCTTGCGCTTTTGATGCTCGTCGGCGTTCTTGCCGGCTGCGGAAAGCAGAACGATACCAACAAAACCGACAAACTGAGCATTGTCACCACCATTTTCCCCGAATATGACTGGGTGCGTGCGGTTTTAGGTGACAAAGCCGATAATGCCGAAGTCACGATGCTTCTTGATAACGGCGTTGACCTGCACAGCTATCAGCCCACTGCCGATGACATTGTCAAAATCTCCGACTGTGACCTGTTCATCTATGCGGGCGGCGAGTCCGACGGCTGGGTGGACGATGCTCTGAAAAATGCCACCAACAAGAACATGAAGGTCATCAACCTGCTGGATGTCCTTGGCGACAGCGTTAAGACCGAAGAAGTGGTCGAGGGTATGCAGGAAACAGAGCACGATCACGACCATGACCACAGCAAGGAAGTCTCCACCTTTGAAGATGACGAGGTTCAGGACAGAAGCCTGTCTGATTGGGCGGGCGACTGGCAGTCTGCCTATCCCTTGGTGCCGGACGGAACGCTGGACGATGCGTTTGCAGCGCTGGCAGAGAAAGGCGAAATGACCGCCGAAGAATACAAGACCTACTATCAGAACGGCTACAAAACGGACATTACCAACATCGATATTGAGGGTGACCACATCGAGTTCACCTACGATGATGGCAGGAAGGTCGGCTCTGACTACAAGTATGTCGGCTATTACATTCAGAACTGGTCTACCGGCACGAAGGCGGCCATGTATCGCTTTGAGGCGGAGGACAAGGATTCCGGCGCGCCGGTCTACATTGAGTTCAACGACCACATGATCGAACCGGCCGCCGCCGAACATTTCCACATCCGGATGAGCAACGAGAGCTTCGACGCGATCGTCGATCCCGAAAACTCCTGGCCTACCTTCTTCCCGGCTGATATGACCGGCGAAGAGATCTGCGAACACATGGAAGGGCATGACCACGACGAGGACGAAGACCACGAGCATGAAGAAGGCGAAGAGCACGAGCATGAGGAAGAAAAGGACGAGCACGTTTGGCTTTCTCTGAAAAACGCGGAGGTTCTTGTAAATGCCATTTCCAAGTCTTTGCAGGAGCTGGACCCCGACAATAAGGACACCTACGCTGCCAACGCCGCTGCCTATATTGAAAAGCTCTCTGCGCTGGACGGCGAATATCAGGCTGCCGTGGACGCTGCGACCTATAAGACTGTTCTGTTCGGCGACCGTTTCCCGTTCCGCTATCTGGTGGACGATTACGGTCTGCGCTACTATGCCGCTTTTGTGGGCTGCTCCGCCGAAACGGAAGCCAGCTTTGAGACCGTTTCGTTCCTTGCCAAGAAGGTGGATGAATTGAAACTGCCCTGCGTTCTGACCATTGAGGGCGCACAGCATAAAATTGCCGAAACCATTGTCCAGAACACCGCTGAGAAAAATCAAAAGGTGCTGACCATGGATTCCTTGCAGTCCACCACTTCTAAAGATGTGGCAAACGGTACGACCTACCTCTCCGTGATGGAGAAGAACCTGTCCGTGCTGAAAGAAGCATTGGGTTAAGGAGGTAGGTTTATGGCTCAGCTCACTTGTCAAAATCTCCGCGTCGGCTATGATGGGAAATCCGTTCTGCAAGATCTCAGCTTTGAGGTCTTTGCAGGCGACTACCTCTGCATCGTAGGGGAAAACGGCTCTGGTAAGAGTACACTTATGAAAACGATCCTTGGCTTGCAGCCGCACATCAGCGGCAGAATTTTGACAGGCGACGGGCTGAGGAAAAATGAGATCGGCTACCTGCCGCAGCAGACCGTCGTACAAAAGGATTTCCCTGCATCCGTGAGAGAGATCGTTCTCTCCGGGTGTCAGGGGCGCTGCGGCAGCCGCCCCTTTTATAACAAAGAAGAAAAACAGCTTGCCGAAGAAAACCTTCGGAAAATGCAGATTGATAAGCTCTCAAAGCGGTGTTATCGAGAGTTGTCCGGCGGGCAGCAGCAGCGTGTGTTGCTTGCCCGTGCGCTGTGCGCCACACAAAAAATGCTGCTCTTGGACGAGCCTGTTTCCGGGCTTGATCCCAAAGTGACAGCGGAAATGTATCGTCTGATCGACGAACTGAACCATCGGGACGGTATCACCATTATTATGATTTCTCACGATATTGCCGCCGCAGTCAAATACGCCAGCCATATTCTGCATATTGGCAGCACCGTTTTCTTTGGAACAAAGGCAGCGTATCTCCAAAGCCCGCAAGGGCGGCTGTTTGCCGCAGAGAAAGGCGGTGATGAACAATGACCGCAATCTTGGAAAAACTGACCCTCTATTGGGCGTACCCCTTTGTCCGCTATGCGCTGGTGGTCGGCGTGCTGATTGCGCTCTGTTCCTCTCTGCTGGGCGTAACGCTGGTGCTGAAACGGTTTTCCTTCATCGGTGACGGACTTTCTCATGTGGCGTTCGGAGCCATGTCGATTGCCGCTGTGCTGCAAATCACCAACGAAATGCCGCTGGTCATGGTCATTACAATCATCAGCGCCGTGCTGCTTCTGCGTACCGGGCAGAACACGAAGATCAAGGGCGACGCCGCCATCGCCATGATCTCGGTGGGGGCACTTGCTATCGGCTATCTGCTGATGAATTTGTTCTCCACATCCACTAACTTGTCCGGCGATGTGTGCAGTACGCTGTTCGGCTCGACCTCTATTCTGACGCTGACGAAAAGCGAGGTCTGGCTGTGCGCGGTGCTGTCGGTGGCGGTCGTGGCGGTATTTGTTCTTTGCTACAACAAAATTTTCGCTGTGACCTTTGATGAAAACTTTGCAAAGGCTGTGGGGACAAAGGCCGATTTGTATAACTTACTGATTGCCGTAACGATCGCCGTTGTGATCGTGCTGGCAATGAACCTTGTCGGCTCACTGCTCATATCCGCCCTTGTTGTTTTCCCGGCGCTGTCTGCCATGCGGGTCTGCAAAAACTTCCGTGCGGTGACAATTTGTGCGGCCGTCCTTTCCGTCTGCTGCGCCGCACTGGGCATTCTGATCTCCATCCTAGCCGGAACGCCGGTCGGCTCGACCATTGTGGCCGTGGACATTTTTGCATTTCTGTTTTTATCGGGAATATCCCGTTTGGGAGGTATCCGCAGATGAAACAGGCTTTGTTTATTCTCGCCGTCGCGCTTTATCTGGTTTCCCTCTGCGCCTGCGGCGATCAGAAAATCCAGTCCAAATCGAAGCAGGGCAGCGCGACCCGGCAGGTCGTTCAGGAGCAGATGGCGAATGCCACAGGCGAAACGACCGCTCCGCCGACTGCAATTCCGGAGCAGCAGCCTGCTTCGGATGAAACTACACCGGAAACATCCGTTCCGGAACCGGAGCAGACGCAGCCCGCCGAAGCGCTTCCGGGCTATGAACCGGCACAGGCCTCCGGCGAACCGGATGTCGATCTGACTACGCTCAGCAGCACGATGGTCTACTCCGAGGTCTATAACATGATGTGCGAGCCGGATCGGTATCTCGGAAAGCGCATCAAAATGAATGGGCAGTTTGCGGTCTATGAGAATCCGAACACCGGCGCGGTGTACACGGCCTGCATCATCATGGACGCGACTGCCTGCTGCTCGCAGGGGCTGGAATTCGTCCTCGCGGGCGAGCATAGCTATCCTGCCGACTATCCCGAACCGGGAACAGAAATCACGCTCGTTGGCACATTCCGGACCTACGAAGAAAACGGATATACGGACTACCATCTGGTCGATGCAGAGATGACCGAGTAAGAAATCGTATCTGGCAAAAAAACAGGCAGCTTTCCACCGAAGCCGCATTTCTGCGCAACGGTTGACGAAAGCTGCCTGTTTTGCTATAGTATGCAACTCAGTACAGAATATATCCGATGCGTGCCTCCTGCATCGAGCGAGCCGGGTGGTATTGAATAGCACTTTACAATCACCCGGCGGTTATCGCCCTAAAATGTAACTTTTCTGCGAATACAAGCTGATTTTCAGTTCCCACAGTGTCGAACATACCCCCATTCGTCAGATCAATGCCCTTGTCTGTTCAAATATCTATTTAAAGTGTCTCATACATTGCTTTCAATTCTTCCAGAATCTTCTCCGTTGTTCTGCCAACCACTCCCAGTTGCTTAATATCCACGCTTTCATTTTTCATACGCTGGACAAACTCTTGAATATCGGCATAAACTCCTTGGGGAGCCACTATCTTGGCGGTGGGATCAATCAACTCCGTCAGACGGAAAACATCATTCTTATGTTTCTTAATATTTTTGCTATCAACGTGTTCTCCTGCGGCCTTACGATCTGTCAAATCCATCCATGCTTTTGCCTTAAATGGAATCAAATATGCCGCATCCAAGACAGTCACTCCATCAACAACAACTTTCCCCTGCTTCAAAAACTCGTAGCAATCATTGTCTAAAAGAATCGCAGACAGACTTGAAATATCATCGTCCATCGGTAACGGTGTTAGCACTGCATCTTCTGGAAGCTGAATGGCATCCAGCTTTCGTGTAAAAAGTTCAATCATCGCAGGATACTGATTTGAGATCGGATGACTAAAACGATAAAACTGCGGCACACCCGAACTTTTATTGCAATGTTCATATCCAGCCTGTTTTACATATTCCCAAAATTTCTTTCCGAAATTCGCATCAACTGCTTCTATAATCAGAACAAGGTCAATGTCCTTTGTTGCTCGGAAATCCAGTCCTTCTTCCGTCATCAGAATGTCACACGCCATTTCTCGAATGATGGCATATTATAGCAAAAAAATCACCATCCGTGTAGCCCGAAAAAATATTTTGTCAAAATCAAAAATTTTTCTCGAACTTTTTTGATTTTTCGCGTTGTTCTTATATAGAGGGACAAAAAATCCCTCGTCCCCCTTTTCTGCACCTTGATAATCGAATATCCGAATCACCGGCTACATACAACTGACCTTGCCGCAACCCAAGGAGCGTCGGCAGGTGCGTCCCGACTCTGACGCGATGAGGCTGCCTAACCGCAGCGGAGCACCCCCAGAGGCGGGAGAGGTGGCGTGGAACACATACCTCAAGCGAAGGGTCAGCAATCATGATACACACCGTGGCGATGCTCTCAAGGCGTCGGCGGTACTGCCAACAATGTGGTACAGGAAGTGGGAGCTGTTTCCAGCAGCCGGGCCGGTGGTTCGCCCTTTATATCCGGGAAGTAGTGTCGAATAGGGTATACCATTTGATTCCAGATTATGGCGGCCACAAGTTTTCAACAAGTGACCGCCATGCTTGTGGAATTAAATCCGCAAATTTTCAAAAAAGAGGTGTTTTGTATAAGCAGCAAAGGATTTAACCAGCGCGATGCCTACCGTGTGATGCTGCGCAAGTATCCCGATGTGATGAACATCGAGCAGATGTGCGATGCCCTGCGAATCAGCACCAAAACGGGGTACAAGCTGCTGCACGAAGGCAAAATCCCGGCGATGAAAATCGGGCGCTCATATCGCATCCCCAAAGCCCACCTGTTTACCTACCTTCAAATTTGCGGTCAACACTGTCGAGCAGAGAATCGACAGTGTTGATTGTTTTGCGCCGATGCGTTATGCTGTTCTTGTCAACAGCAGATCGGGGGCGACCCAAACCGAAGGAGGTATTTATTTATGGTCGCAGGGCATCTGCAAGAAAAAAATGGTATCTACTATGTGGTATTAACCTACAAAACTTATGACGGCAAACGCAAAACCAAATGGCAATCCACAGGCTTGCCCATCAAGGGCAACAAGCGGCGCGCCGAGGCGATGATGCGTGAGCTGCAAGACGACTTTGAGCCACCCGTTGACCCCAATGGTCCGCCCAGCAAAGCCATGCTGTTTGCGGATTATCTGGTGCAATGGCTGGAAATCGCAAAGTCAACCGTCAAGCTGACAACCTACGCAAGCTACAAAGAACTGTCGAACAGCAGGATCATTCCTTACTTTAGAAATCTCGGCGTTACGCTGGGCGACCTGAAAGCGGTTCATATCCAAGCATTTTATCAGGAACAGTTGGAGCGTGTGAAGCCCAATACGGTCATTCACTATCATGCGGTTATCCACCGCGCCTTGAAATACGCAGTGAAAACGGACCTGATCGATGTGAACCCCGCCGACAAGGTGGACCGCCCGAAGAAAAACGAATTTACCGGGAACTTTTACAGCAAGGATGAAATGAACGCATTGTTCGACGCTGTGCGCGGCAGTAAAATTGAGGTGGCAGTTATGTTGACTGCCTTTTATGGTCTGCGCCGCAGCGAGGTTGTAGGGCTGAAATGGGCTGCTGTAGACTTTGAGCAGAACACCATTGAAATCTGCCACACGGTCACAACGGTTCGGCTGGATGGAAAAGAAGTTCTTGTAGAATCCAATGGCACAAAAACCAAATCCAGCAAGCGCACCTTGCCGCTTGTACCGGTTTTCCGGGAACGGCTACTGGCCTTGCAGGAGGAACAGAAAGAAAACCGCAAGCTGTGCGGTAGGTGCTACAACAAAAAATACGCAGACTACATCTGCATAGACGCAATGGGCAATCTGCTCAAGCCGGATTATCTCTCCAATTCGTTCCAGATTATCTTGCAAAATTATCATCTGCGGCGCATCCGCTTTCACGATTTGTGCCACTCTTGCGCCAGTTTGCTTTTGGCAAACGGTGTCCCGATGAAGATGATTCAGGAGTGGCTGGGACACAGCGATTTCTCTACCACCGCGAATATTTATTCGCATTTGGACTACGCTTCCAAGGTTTCTTCGGCAGAAGCGATGCTGAACGGGCTTGGAATGGGTTCAAATCCGGAAAATGACACTTAAAAAGTGTGATTTCTCTCCAAAACAGGGCGTTTTCTCTCCTGTTATGAAATTGTCAAACTCAAAAATTCCGTTTTTTGCATAAAAAAACGGTACAACGTGCTTAAAAAAGCACGTTGTACCGTTGATTGGCGGAGCATCAGAGATTTGAACTCTGGCGGCGCTACAAACGCCCTATCGCATTTCGAGTTAATCTTTGAAAAGGCAATATGGTGATAATCAAGGCTGATACAGGCTGGTTTGTCCGCTGATTTTGGGCGATGTTTGTGGTGAAAACACTGATAAACCAGTGAAAAACAATGTAGGTACGAAAAGAAGCAAAATCGCCCGTTTTGGGACAAAAATGGCGACTTTTTGGGAAAAATGCAAGATAAGATGCAAGATAAGCCCTGCCCCAAAAGCCGGATAATAGTGCGGTCTTGCGGACACGAATGAGAAAAAATGCGGGAAACAGAAAAATGAAGTAGTGATTTTTCGGGTTTCACTTTACAAACAAGGAGAACCCGAAATGAAGAAAAGAACTGTAAGCAACGACTCTTTGAAAGAAAAAATCGAAGAAATCCTAACGCCCTATCCGGACCCGATGAGCCGCAACGATTTCCGCATCGTATGCCATATCGGAACACGAACCTCGCTTTATCTCCTGCAAAGCGGGCTTGTTCCCTGCAAAAACAACGGAAAGAAAACACGCTGCTATGAGATCGCCAAGAAAGATGTTGCCGAGTATCTCTACCGCCGAGAGTCCGACCCGATGCGCTACACCCCGCCCAGCGGGTGGTATTACAACTACCCCAAACACAAGAAACCTGCCGCATCGTTAGAGCGCAAGCTGAACTATAAGGGCGAGGAACGGTTGCTGGCCAAGGAATGGTACAAGCAGCAACTGGCAAATTACCCGGATGTACTGACCGTTGTGCAAGTCTGCGAGGTGACAGGCTATCAACGCCACACAATTCTGAAATGGTGCAGCAAGGGCTTGCTGAAAACCATCTTACAGACACCCAAGTATATGATTCCCAAAGTATGGCTGCTGGAATTTGTGACATCCGATTTTTTCAACGAGATCAGCCGAAAATGTGGAAAGCACTATGCTGCAATCAAGGAAATCAGTAATTCAAGCAAAGATAGCTAATGTGTCTGAAAGCTCAGAAAATTTGTCAGGTTCGGGTAAGAAAAAGAGTATACACAGGGCGATTTCAACCTTCTGTCACGATATTGCTCCAACATCAAAAACATCCGAATCAAATTTTATGTTCTTATTTTGAATATTTTTTGCAAATATTGAAGTTAAAAATTGATTTTCTCCCTCAAATAGAGTATACTGAACGCAGAAAGTACTTGGGAGGATTTGCGATGCTTCTTCAATTTTCGGTCACAAACCACCGTTCCATCAAGGACACCGCCATCATCAGCATGAAAGCGTCCACGGATAAAAGTTTGTCGGACTGCCTGATTTCGTCAGATGGCAAAAAACAGCTTGTGCCTGTTCTTGCCCTGTATGGCGCAAATGCAGCCGGAAAGAGTAATGTTCTCCATGCACTCCTGCTCATGCGTGAGATGGTCTGCGGCCGGTATGCCAAGCTGTTGAAAGGAGAAACTCTGCCACAGGAGCCATTTGCCTTAACTGATCAAGATTCAGAACCGACCAGTTTTGAGGTCATCTACTTCTACAACGGCATCAAGTATGCCTATGGTTTCTCCTTTAATAAGATCGGAATACTGAACGAATATCTCTATCATTGGCCCAATGACAGGGAGGCGCTGGTCTTTTCCAGAGAAGGGAGCAGCTACCGATTCCGCGAAAATGTTCAGGAGCAGCTTACTCTTGCCGGACGCACAGCGGAAAACCGTCTTTACCTGTCCAGCTCCAATGAGTGGAACTGCCCTCAAACCGAGAAAGCATATCTGTGGTTCTTTGAAAAGTTGACCGGCTTCATGGGAACCGAAATGCGATTAGATGCAACTTTGTCCGCCATACGGCAGGGTGGCTCCGAAAAGAATCGCGTCCTGCATGAAATGCTACATGCAGACCTCGGCATCAAAGACATCCGTGTTACCGGCACCAAGGATGAGCCAATTATCTCGGCGCTGCACACGATAGATTCAGAAGATGGCGCTTCCAAGGGATTCTGGCTTCCTCTGGGGCTGGAATCAGTCGGCACACAGCGTTTCTTTTCCCGCATCGGGATGTGGTTGGCCGCTTTGGAATCCGGCGCAGTGCTGGTTGTGGATGAGATTGAGTCCAGTATGCATCCACTTCTGACCCGGCATTTGATTGAGATGGTACAGGATGCTGCCATCAACACCAGCCACGCACAGCTTATCTTCACCACCCATGATACCGGGCTTTTGGATCTGACCCTGCTGCGCCGGGATCAGATCTGGTTTGCAGAGAAGAACGAAAAAACCATGCAGACCGACGTCTATGCCTTGACAGACTTCTCCCCGCGAAAAGGCGAAAACATCGCCAAAGGATACCTGCAAGGCCGGTATGGGGCGATTCCGTTCATTGGAGGGAATGCAACATGGGACGAATAAAGGAAATCAGCCGCAGGCCTACCCGAAGCAGAAAGCGGAATCCGGTCGTATACCTTATCTGCGAAGGCAGTGAAACCGAAATCCGATATTTCAAGCGTTTCCGTAGTCGGGGCTGCAACATCGACATCATCCCAATTTCTTCCCAGTATAAGTCTGCTGACAGGCTTGTGCAGAAAGCCAAAGCTACCATGGGCAATAATCCTTACTATCCCGATGAAGGCGATTCTATCTGGTGTGTCTTTGACCGTGACGATAATTCCAATGAGGTACTTCTGCGTGCCAAGCAATCCGCAACTAAAGAGGGCTACCGCTTGGCCTATTCCAATCCGTCCTTTGAGTTGTGGTTTCTGTTGCACTTCTCCAATCAACAAACAGAAGTTGAGGATTGTCAGGCATTGATCCGGTTGCTGAAGCAGCCGGGCAGACTTCCCGACTACGAGAAAAACAGGGATTTCTTCGATACATTAAAACCTTTGCAGGCCGTGGCAGTTCAACGAGCTAAGACCCGAACTGAACAACTCCGAAACCAAGGCGTTGAACCAATTTCACGCCAAAGCAACCCATTGACAACGGTTTATGAGCTTGTTGAGTACTTGAACTCCAAAATTTGAGAGGTGTCTTTATGGCCTAGGCTGAGAAGAATTAGTATCAATTTGTATCATTTGATAAATATGGCAAAGGCCCGCAGATTGGAGGCTCATTCCAACCCGTGGGCCTTTGCATTGGGGGCAATCGTCAACATTTTCAAGGTCGGGAATTTCCACTCACTCCAAGAGTTCTTCACAGTAGTCCTCGTATTTGCATTAAGGTTCTTTGATGACCCGCCGCAGGCAGTCCTTACCTCCATCTACATAGCAGATACTATAATAGCTGCACATCACCAAAACATAGAGGTTCTTGCGCTCAACAATATCTCCGTAGTGTTTGCAACGGATTTTATTCGATATGATGATTCTCTTCTTTTCCGGCCTATAATATTTAATTTGATCCAGCAGATTTTTTACGTAGGAGGATTTTTCAAATACCTTTGGCGGTTTGCATAATCGTATAGTAAGAGTGTAATATCAGATAGTATTCTTTGCACCTTACTTTCCCATTTGGAAAACTCGGTTTTTGATACACCCGCATGAGAATTCCCGTGAGCTATACTATTTCTTCGATTCACCAAGGCATCAATTTCTCTTGCATGCTCATCGAACAATGTAATTGGAATACCAAGTTTATAAAGATTTTTTTGCAAAACTACATACCACAAATTTGATTCAGTATCAATAAGAGAATCTTCGAGATGCAGCACACTATTTTGAAAATCATTCATTTGCTCAATGAAATCCACGCGTCTGTAAAACCTGTGGAGAGCGGTATCTTCCGGAAGCGCCGTTTTGAAAATCGCACATTTTCGATCAAGATTTTCATATGCAATAAACTCTTTATGCATGCCAGATGCAGCTAAAGCCGGAACAACATCTTTTTGAAGCACACAAAGGCTATTGAGATATTCAATATATGTTTGTAATGCAATTTTTACATATCCCTCAAAATGAGAATAAAGAATCAATACCAAACTCTTTCGATATCTGTCCGCATCATTTTCTAATACAATATCGACCAACTGATTTTTGAAAAATGCTAGTTCTTCTTGTCTCCATCTTAGTTCTTCTTCCAGTTCCGCACGAAATTCATCAGGTGTCAAGAGCTTCTTGCACCCCTTTTTTAAACAATTCGATACGAGTTTTTATTCCGTTCACACTACCGGTTTTGTAAGATCCAAGTTCTTTTCCATATTTTATCTTTTCGATAGCATTTTTAATTTTAGAAGGATCAGAATATGTTACAATTCTATCAATAAAGGATGCTATCGGAACGGAAATTCCATCAAAATAGTATAGAACAAACGCTTGCTTGACTGTTCCATTGTTGGTTTTTCCAGAGAAAGCATCTTCTCCCATTGTACTATTTATAAAGTGGAACGTATCGCGGAAAACTTGATATTCTTTTTGATAATCGAATGTTGCTTCGTCTGCGGTAATTTTTTCAAGATAACGAGTAAGATACTCTGTCACCGGATAACGATAATCATCCAAATCGTTTTTTACTGCAAAAAATCTGAGGACTAATTCTTGATCATACTTGCGTTTGAATTTGTCCTCGCCTATTCGTTTGATTACTGTCTTGAAGTCTTCATTTTTACTGCACTTATCCAAAAACTCAATCCCACTAGAACCGAGAAGTCTAATAGTACAGTTTCTGATTTCTTGAGCTGATAGTAACTCTCCACCTGTGTTCAACCGTTTGAACATATGGTATTTCAATGAGGATTCACTTTCTTTTTTTATTACCTCCATTCTAACAAAACTTCTCTTCAATTTGATCTGAAGAGCCTTTGGAAGGGTTTCAAAAGTGTATCCATTCAAGTCCGGAACAATATCGCACCCAGACAATTCCAGTGGCACTAATTCATCTTTATTTTCACCAAATCTGATTCCTCTGAAATGAAGATAACTTGAAATTCTTTGCAGGCCATCAATCAACTCGTAAATTCCATCGTCTGTTTCGATCACAAAAATAGGAGGAACCGGCATTTCCAAGATAAGCGATTCGATAAAGCGAGATTGTTTCTCTGGCTCCCATCGAAACAACCGTTGATAATCTGGGGCAATAATCAATTCCTCGTTCTCATACATATCGTACAGTTCGTTAAAAGACACGTCCAAACTTTTTGTCCGGATGTTTACAATTTGGCTATCAACATCTTCAATCAATCCTTCGATTTTTTTTGCCACTATAGTCACTTCCTCTGCAATAATTTATCAAACATTTTTCAGTCTATTCAAAACTTCTCCCATACTCATTCCATCATCCAAAAGCTGCTGAATCGTCTTGTCGATTTCTTCTTTCTGGGCTTTTCTCAACGCTTCAGCATCCTGTCGGGACTTTTTCCGTTCCAATGCTGCAATCTCCTTGTCAAGTGCTTTCAGTGCAGTATTCTTCTCTTTGAGCTGCACCTTCAGCCCATCAACGTCGGCCTCCAGTGCTGTAATATCTGCTTCCAAGGTGTTTTTCTCTGAGATTTTTTTCTCCAGTTCAGCTGCATAATCAATGATGACCACCGGAGTTTTCGCTTTATTCTTGCTTCCTTTGGTTCTTGGCATAATGACTGCCCTCCTTATCAGCTGTCTTTTCTGTGACGCATTTCCAAATTTATTTTGAGCATACTTTCCAATTCTTCCAATGTTTTATCACGTTTTTCCGGACGCAGTTGGCATTCCCAGACAACTATCACATTCCAGCCTGCATCCTCAAGCTGCTTTTTCTTCCGGGCATCCCGTTCAATATTGGTTTCTATTTTATGATGCCAGAATTCCGCATTGCTTTTGGGCCAGACAAAATATCTGCACCCATCATGCCCATGCCAAAAACATCCGTTCACAAATATGACCGTTCTGTACTTCGGCAGCACAACATCCGGACTTCCCGGAAACTTTTTGTCATTTTTTCGGTAACGGAACCCCTTTGAGAATAAATATTTTCTTACAATCTCTTCCGGTTTCGTGTCCTTGCCGTGTATGCAGGACATATTATAGCTCCGGACAGCCTTACTGTGAACATCCATCGTTTTGTTCCATCATTTTATCAATCTGGAGGATCTGCCAGAAAACGCCTTCCAGCAATTTCACAGGAATGCTGTTTCCTGCCATCCGGATTATCTTGTCCCTCGAAAATAGTTGGTCGCCTTTATGAAATGCGACATTGTTATTTTTCAACTTCCAATAATCCGTATCCTTGAATCCCATAAACAGCATACATTCACGAGGAGTCAAGTATCTGAACTTTCCTTTTCCTTTAATTCCGCTGTCGAAATACAGATTTCCGGAGTTCGGATTCCGATCCTGCTTTGTAGTAATCGTTCGGATTGTGTCAATTTCTGGATTGATGATATTTCCTTCCAGAACAATCTGCGGATTGTCTTTCCAGATTTTTCTTCTGGATACGGTATCATTGGGGGTACACTCCACCGCCTCCTCAAACCAGATTCGATTACGGTAGTCATTTCGGAGCAGATCCTGAATTTTTATTGCCTTATAGTGCCCGGAAGCGCGGAAGTCATTCACCACATCATTTGGACTGTTCTTTTTTTCAAAGTAATCTTCCGCCAGGGCTTTCTTGTTTGCATCCTCTCCGACATACACGCTGATCATCAATAATCGCGGACGGTTCTGTGGCAGACCGAAAGACGAGGCATTCAGTTGATAGTATTTACTGATGTACCCCAGCTTGCGCAGATCACCAATCCATGTTTCAAAATTTTTCTTATGGCGCTGAGAAAGAAGTGTTGGGACGTTTTCCATCAACAGAAACCGGGGCAGCGTTTTTCCGGCGTCTTTCATCTCTGTGAGCACTCTTCCGACTTGCCATAGCAAGCTGGATCTGCTGCCGGAGTCTTTGTCAATGCCCTTGTTATAGCCATGAAAAGCGCCAACATTGGAAAGATCCTGACAAGGGAAAGAATAGGTGAGAATATCTATCCCCTCCGGCATTTCTTTTCCTTCCAGCGCACTTATATCGACAAAATTATGATTCCGCTTGATGCTTGTATAGATGTATCGCAGGGATTCCACTGAATAGGTACGCAGCGATTCATATTCAAGGGGGGCCTTTCCAGAATTGCTGAATGTATAGTGGCTTATTTTTTCGAGAAGTTCTTTTTTGGACATCCGTGCAATATCCGCCGGAATGTTCGTCCCTCCATGAATCATATCATAGGCTACGATAGCATGGACATCCCACTCACTTGTTCCGACTGTATTTATCTTCACGCCAAGGTTTTTCAGTGCAGCCGCCTGGCTTCCGATGCCGCTGAACAATTCAACGATATTATATGTTTTCTCCATTTGTGACTGATATTCCTTCCGACTCCAGTTTTTCCCTGATAGAAAGCACCGACCTGATCATGTTCGTTGTCTTGTACGGCACCTTCCCTGAAGCGGAGACGGGAATTTTTCCCGTCGTTGAAAGCTGCACGACTTGTTTCAGCAGTGTCTGTTCCTGATAGGACAGCATCGAATGCCTGATACCAGCATCCATCAGCTTGCCCCAATATTCCGGACCCAGCGCCACCACATCCATCACAACCTTGAGCGTATTGGATTCCCTGGCTTCTTTTTTCGCAGAGGATTCTTCCTCCTTGACAAGTGATACCGGAAGCAGCTCGTCCATAAAGACTGCTGAAGGAGTATATGTTTTATCGGCCTTATAATCTTCCCATGTGGATTCTTTTTTGCAGTATTCCGTGACAATCATACCATGACTGTTACAAATAAAGTCATTGGTCTGCTTGGTCACAATTTCAATTTCATGCATGAATGCAGGCGACAGTGCCTGTTTCTGCCAAATTGCATTCCAGTTCAACGAATATCCATTCGGAACCTTGCTGAGTATCTTCGCAATCGTATAGGGGACGATATTGAGCTTATAACCACCCACCTTGTACCAAAAGCCCGTCGGACGTTTTTCGCTGTCCTTATGACTTTCAAGATAGCTATCGACGGCCCGGAAAATAATAGCTGCGCAGATTCCTTTTTTGAAATAGAATTCATTGAAAGAATCATTGTTTCCACGGTATTCCTTGCTGATGTCATTTCCGAATTCCTTCATGACCCAGTTCTTACCCTTGGACACAATGTGTGGCTTACAGGCTACCGTCGTAAGATACATACCCAGTTGCTCTTTTGTGATAACCTGATCCTTCGGAAACTTTTTCAGAAAACGCTTCAGCTCATCGCCACGAAGCTTCACCTGTTCCTGCTGGTACTTCTTACGGGAACGCTCATAGTACCAGCCTGTCGGGATTGTATATCTTGCCGGAGGCGCAAGACACTTCTTCGACATTTTTTCCATCCAGATATGGAATGGATCGTTAGAAAACAGATCCGCTGCCGTGACTTTATTCTGGCTATTGGCATAGCGGGCAATATCCTGCACCATCTTGTCATAGAAACGGATACCGTCCTCGTTTTCCGTTTCTCTGTCCTCAATCACAGTCAGTTTCATCGGGACATAAATTCCCTCCAGCCCGACATTGGTCTTTTTCAAGACCGCATCTGCCAGTGTTGCAGTCGTTTGTCCGCCATTGATGATCTGGAAATCTTCAATCTTGGTAATCAGATCCTGCCCATTGACATTCTCGACTTCGACACCCTTTGCGGTTGTGGCAATTCCATTGTTGTAGGTAAAGAACTTTGTTGCATCATTGTTTATTGTTCTTTTTATGCCGTTGTTGACACTCTTGCTTCCACTTGTTCCCAGAAAGGCACGGACATTTCCCTCCAGTACCTTGCTCCCATAGGCAATGTATATTTCGGCCAGAAGCTTTCCAGGAATGATTGCAATATAGGCTTCATACCCAAGGTTTTCACCGATGTCGCCCTTTATGCATGGAATGCCATGGACTCCGACCTCAGAAAAATCCTTCGGAATGTCAATGACAACCGGCTCATTGCTGTTTGTCATTTCCATTTCATAGAAACGTTCCGGATACCACAGGTTGATTTCCAGTGGTTTACCGTTGAAGTCAGCTTTCTTGATCTTCTTGGTTGTGCGGGTTTTCTTTGCAGCACCCCTTTTCTTCCGGATTGTTGTTTCCAGAAGATTGGCATCCAGCAAGGCTGTGTCCAGTTCCCTGTTGGTAAGAACATAGAACTTGATTTTCAGAATCAGCTGCGGATCGTCAATATTGCAGGTCATCCGCCTGCGGAACATCCTTGCAACCCTAAGGATGTCATCCGAATCATCGAAGTAGTCTTCCATCCGGCCATTGCAGACCTCATCCAGAAAATAATACAATCTCCAGTACAATTCGTCAACCCTGCTTCTGGTGAGATTGGAGGCGTTTTCCAAATCCTGAAAGTCGCTGATGAACAGGATCAGGCTATGATCTGTCTCATCAAAGCAATAACCGTCTGCACGCATCAGACGATTTCCGCGTCCTCTCTTGTCGCCCATGCCGAAGCGGACAGGATCATCAACTTCATCATAGTCAACCAGCAGGCTCAGTGTCCGGTTCAGGAATTCATCTTCTGTATCCGTTCCGTTGATGGCCGAATCGTTACGCAGAGATTCCAGAAATTCCTTTTTGTATTCCTGATAGTCCATTAGACAGCCTCTTAATCTTTCAGTTTGTACGGTTCAATCTTCTGAAGCAGAATTTCATATGATGCCTTGCAGATTTCCTCTGGCAACAGCTCGTGCGTCAACCTTGGAAAACCGACTGCCACACGATATCGGTTGCAGCTTCTTATCTCATACACAAAATCATCATAATAGTCATTGTACACATATCCCTGAAGGGCAACTTTTGCCATAAAATCATTCCGATCTTCTTCTGACGCAAAAGGTTTCTCGTTTCAAGAATCAACTTATTGAGATTCACGCCATTATAAGCCGAACTCATCTTTTCCAGAAAGAAAACCACAAGTTCTCCGTCCATGTCACTTTCAAGCTGCTCAATGGAGGATATTTTTACCGCCGGTATCCCACGATGGATGGTTTTTACCTCGTACCACGAATCCCCATAGGAAAAATCCTTGTGCGTGAGTTCCTGACCACTCCAGCTCTTCAGCGCATTCTCCAGTCCGATCTGTTCTGCCAACTTTCCGCGCAGGAACAGGATTTCTCCGATCAGACCCATGATTTCATGTTCTGTAAGGAATATGTGTTTGGAACCCACAAATAATTTCTTCCACTGGAAGAAACGATTGACAATTGTCTGATATCCTTGCCCTTTGTCACTGATACCACGCGATTGCTCTATCAGATCATCACAAAATTTAAAGAACAAGCCTTTTATTTCTTCATCACACAAGGAAAAGCGGATTGTATTGTGTTTTTCATTCTTATACTGATGCACATCAATGGCCGATGTGCCCGTCACTTTTCGTGCCGTGAACCTTGCCCGGAGTTCAATGGCTTTGCGGCCTTTTTCGTCCAGACCAATGTACAGTTCCAGTGGATGCTGATTGTCCACTCTCGAAAAATATCCGGGTCTCAGAAAAGCCGCAAAACGTTTCTCCATGGCATCCGTCATTATTCTTCCCTTCCTTCTGCAAGAATCTCATCGCGATCAAACCAGTTGTAGACGCGATTAGCCTTGTAGCGGGTAGAAACAAGGCCGGCTTCCTCATCATTGCGCGGCAGGCCCAACGCCAGACCTACTGCTGGCGTGTTTCCCATCGCAGACAGGAACTCCGTCTCCTGCTTTTTTTGGCTTTCATCTGCCACTCCGACATCAATTAGATAGATGAGCAGCAAAGGCTTTCTGTCTTCAACAAACCGAAACCATGTGTCAGAGGGATATACTCTTTTTTCATCGAACTTCATACCCTTTTCTCGTTCATAAAATTCTCTGAACGATGCCTTGGCACTTTCGATGATTTCTTCTGCTGTTTTTCCATTGAAATCAACAATTCCTGTCAGACCGTCTCCCGGACCACCCAATTTCCCCCTTCTGCCGATACTCAATCTGTCGAGTTCACTGTCGATAACGCAAGTTTTTCGCTCAACGCAAGCAATTTTCTGATCGCAAATATCCACCGTTTTATCCGGATTTCCTCCATCCATAAAAGCTATATCAAAAACGTCAATGGATGCATCCGTACATCCGCTCAGAAACGCAGAAATCTGTTTCGGATCGAAGTCAGAACTGTATTTCGATACAGAAAGACTGCTGAGGAAAGATATGATGAGTTCTTTCGGAACATCCGATAACATAAGCCTTCCTTTTCGCCCTGTTGTTGTGGTGCTTCTCTCAAACGTATCACCTTTGGCAAGGCATTCGCTCACAAGACTTGTCACCGCTTTGAAGTTGTTTTTCTGGGCTTCAACATTGAACCGGAGATAAGGAGTTTCCACAACGCTTCCGAAGTAACTGGCCACCTTAAACTCATCTGTAGCATTGCGCATTTTGTTGTAGGCTGTGATATTCAGTTCCGTAGAGTTGTTCCGTACGCGGATACCAAAATCGCGCGGCTTCTGACCCAGATCACGCATCCGGAACATATCGCGCTTCAGTTCCTCTGTTGCATCTGCAATTTCCGCATACCACTCCGCAGATGCCTTGTGTGTCCAGATGCGGAAAAGGTCTTCATATCCGCGCCGATATCCGAACCAACGTCCCATCTGCATCAGAACATCGTAGGTACAGGTGTTCCGATAAAAATAGCTGATGATGAGTCCTTCCAGCGTCAGACCACGGGACAGTGCCAGCCCTCCGATTGCAATCACCCGCAGGGATTCGTTTTTCGGATATTCAAGTTTTTCAGAAGATTTAGAACTGTTTACAACTTTGATCTGGATTTTCTCTATCGCATCGAAAAGTACTGCAGCAACTTCGTTCCATGCGAATTCGCACTTTTCATAGTGTTTCTGCCAGATTTTATAAATGCGGTTCAGTACAGGGTCTTTCATGGACAGTTCAAAGTCACTGCAAAGATTATACTTCAGTGACCGATACGCTTCCGAATGAATCTTTTCAACAACTTCCTTGATATACTTCTGTACCTTGACAAACCGGGAAATGTTGATCAACATGGACCGATGCTCTTTCTGGTCGCCCCGTAGGTCGCGGATTGCATTCGCCAGATAGAAGGCATAGATAGCATCTGTCATACTTTCCGGAAGTTTGCCTTTCCAGTCCTTTTTGTGCTTGAAATAGAAGGAGTAGCCGTCTTCTTCCTCCCGACCTGCATCTGTTATATAAACCAATTGTGAATGAAATTCGGCATCTTTCGGAAAAATTCTTGTTGGTCCGATATAGTTGCTGGGTGTCGGAAGTGCTACAATGAAATCTTCAGGGAAAAGGTCGTGCGTTTCCATTTTCTCCGTTGTTTCCGGATCGATGAAAACGTTGGCAAACGGCGTGGCTGTGAATCCGACATAATTGGACTTTGTGAACACATCTGCCAGCCTCCGGATCAGCTTGTTGATCTTGGTCGGGTCTTCTTTATCTGAACTTGTATTGATGGATGCGTTGTCTGCCTCATCATCAATCATCAGCATCGGCATATCAATCTTGTGTGTCCGTGGATCTGCATTCAGGTCAATCAGCCATTTCGTTAGCTTGGTGAGCGTTGTCGTGTTCTTTTTGATGACAAAGACAACAGCATCCTTATCCGCGCCAAGCGACACCGCGATTTTATCCGAGTTTCCCCGAAAATCACTCGCACGGGAGGTCAGGGCCATTGCATGAATTGGCTTGTTGTCGAGACCTACGCCAACGCGTTTTCCTCCAGTGGTATTAGCCGACATATCAATGCCGATAAATCCTTCTTCCACACGCTCCTGTGTTTGCTGCCGCAGGGATTCAATCGTGCCGGTTAGCAGAATGAATACTTTGTAGCCTGCATCTGCTGCTTTACAGATGAAACCGATATAGGTCGAGGTCTTGCCAGACTGCACGTCACCAATAATCAGACCGCGTTTCAGTACAGGCTTTCCATAGTCAGCTTTCGGATCAAGGATATAATTCATCAGCTTCTGATCCAGCGTATCATTTCCTAGCGTGCTGACCACATTCGGGCTGAAATGCTTTTCGTCAATCAGATAATTCTTGTACCGTGTCCAGAAGTTCTGCTGGATTTCCGCTTTTCTGTCGTCATACCAGTTGGTCTGTTCATAATCTGCCAAAATGCTTTCACCAGGATGCGCCTGTATCTGGTATTTGTAAGCAATGTCCCGCTTGACTGCCGCGATCTCATCATCGCTGTAAGGAACACCACTGATAAACAGCGATTTTTGGATGAGATCTTCCACAACACTTTCGTCCAGCGCATTGTCCACGCGTTTCATCAGTATCAACTTATCAACCATGCTTGTCAGCATGGAGACCTTCTCAATATCGGGTCCCATTTTATGCCTCCCTGAGTTTTTCCTCCAGATCCGGATATTTGCAGAACGGTTCAGACTGGAATAAGCGTTCAATTACAGCATTGCGATCAGCCGCACCCATAGCCATGGACATCTTTATCAGAATTCTGGCCTTACTCTCAATTTCAGCAATCCGTTCATCGTTCACAGTATCATCAACGCGGTTCTGCGACTTGTCAATATAAATCTGTTGATAGGGAACCGAATTCTCGATTTCGTCCAGCACCATATCCAGCCGGTTCCAAGTCTCATCATCCACTTTTTCCTTCAGAAGATCAAAAATCCGGGAATTCCGGTTGATCCTGTATACGAACTGGTTATCCCGTTCCTTTATGCGGTCCCAGATGTAGTCAACCTTTTGATCCACTTTCTCAACCCGGCCACGATAGGTCTGCGCTTTCACTGCAAGATCCATCGCTTCATCAACAGCTTTCGTCAGTCGGTTGCGGATAATTGCCGGAATTGTGGCATGTTGTTTCTTGATATCAATTCCCCAGATGTCATCCAATGAATTCGGAATATCAACCTTGATCCGGGCATACTTTGTCAGTTCATCCCGATGCCTGCCAAACCATGTCCCCCAGATTATCAACCGTTTGTTCCGATAAATATAAAATCCCTGCTTTTCCCGATAATTTTCAATCCCGCCGGACAATCTCTTGTCTTCTGCACTCAGGTCTTTCTGGAAAGGCAGAACAAATGGCTGAACGCTAACGATTTGTTCTTTCCCTTCAGAATCCTTGATTGGAATTTCAATTTTTCTGCGGACATTCGTTTTTCTGTGACCTTCAAGGAAAGGGTCCAGTCCGGCCAGCCTGTAATTGTTCACCATGATCGTCAGTGGGTTTCGCCCCTCTCCATTTAGGTACCGGTGAAAGATCAAGGATAAGTAGTCCGTCGTTGCATTCTGGTGCTTTCCGAGTTCTGCGTAAACATTTCCGCTCGACTTCTCGATAAAATCAAAATTCTCCCAAAGGACAATGGTTCCGCTTTCTTTATCGTTCAGGAAATCAACGTATCGGATTTCCGCAATCTGCTCCTTTGAGCAGTCAATCATATACCAGTCTTTCTTTTCCTCAATGATGTCCAGATCCCATATATAGGACGAAAGTTTGCCGTCCTTTTTGCTCGCAACAGTCAACCGGCGGCACTGAGAAAGGGAAGCTGCTTTCATTCCGAGCCCGAATCTTCCAAGATCATCCTCAGAACGATTGGCGGATTTCAGCTGGCTGCCATATTTCATAGCATCCAGCAGTTCTTTCTTGTTCATTCCGATACCATCATCGCAGACCGCAACACAGCAATCGGATGGGTCTATCGGAAATCGCAGCACAATGTTCCGGGCTTGTGCACTGACACTGTTGTCCACAATATCCGCAATCGCTGCTTCAAAGGAATATCCCATTGCACGCATGGAATTCATCAGGACATCCGCAGTTGGTTTGTTTGATTTCAACTTTTGCATGACGCACCAGCTTCTTTCGGTCAAGAAAAAAACAGCTTTTTCGACAACTTTTGATTTACTGTATCAAGTATACTCTTTAGTACGTTTTCAGGCAATGAGTTTTTCCGGAAAATAAATATCCCGCGGATTTCCTGTATCTTTCAACAAAAAAGTCTACTCGGATTTGTTGATTACTCCAACCACAGCATTGGCAAAAATCAAGACCCGCGCAGCATTAAGACCTGCTGATCGGGTCTCTTTGTGGGAATACGCTTGAACAAGGAACAGAAGTAGTTTCAGCGCAGTGTAAGCGGCGGCATTGATTATAAGCGTGGAATAATTGAAGAATCATAAAAATATCAGCCTGCCCAAGTGAGTTGGTTACGACTTGGGGCAGGCTGATATTTTTGTTACCGTAGCGAACAAGCAGAGGGCTTTACCGCGATATGAACCCCGCTAAAGCCATTTTTCCCGAGAACATCCTGTAAGTATCCCTTGAAAATATCAGGGTTTTGTTTTGAGCGTGGTCCCAGTGTGATAGAGCTGATGGCACTCCAAAAAGTTTCTGCATTTTTCTTTTTGGCAGCACAAGCAGCTGCAGCCTGTAAGTTTAGCTTATAATAAGATTTTACAATGCTATTCCGTACATACTCACATTTTCCTAAATCTTCCATATCAAATCCGTGTCCATCAAAAAAGGACGGCAGCATAAAACGTATTTCGTTTTCTTGTTCAAAGCCTTTGTTTTTGAACCACAAAGCATAGCTTGCAACCGTAATAGCATAAAAGGGATTTTTCCCCTTGTTATCTGAAAGGATGTACTCTTTTGCCTGCCGATACATGTCACTGTGTGCTATTTCTTCTTTTACTACGTCCCCTTGAATATAGGTGATGCATCGAAGCATCTGTGAATTAAACTGCATTGCCCTTTCAAATTTAGCAACATCAAATTCGATGGCAACACCGGCAGCATTATTGGCATAGCGTTCCCATTGTGCTGCATCATCCGCCAATTTAGTAAAACAAGCAACATAGATAGGCGTCTTTAGTAGTGTGTTTCTGTTTATCGAAAGAATGACATCTCGACATTGAGGATCATCACGCAAGTCGGCATCCTCGTTCAAAAGGCTGTTCAATATGTTTAACAGTTCGAGTGCTTCATTGTAATCATTCATTTGGCGTGTATCCCCAAGCCAGAATTCTTGATTCTCCACAATACTGCACAGAGACTCTAATGAAGTATAATGGTACATCTTAGACGGAATATCTTTTCTTATTTGCATCGTTCACCTCCATGCGATTGACGACCATAAAATCAAACATCTTAGAAGTCTAATTTTTGAGAAGTAATAGTGAGCCACTATTCTCCGGCCACATAATCTTCCACTCAAAATACTCAGCCTGCGTAATTTCCCCAGCATACAACTTCTTTTGAACTGCGGCCCAATCCTTTAGGAAATCATCCAGAATCGTATCATCGAACCACATTGCAACCGGGGAGCGCGGCGGCCAGTTATCGTTGTCATCATAGCGCAGCGCGAGGTCTGGGTTGGCATTATACCGCGCTGTGCCGCGCTCGGTGGGGACCAGCTTGATAACGCTAGACTGCTCCTCGTCCAGCCAGAAAAGCTGCTCCAGAATATCATTCGCCGGGCCGTTTCCGCCATCGGAAAGTGCCAACGGGGAAACACGCAAAGCCTCTGCTATTTGATTTAGCAGGGGCTTTTTTGGTACGCGGTAACCCATTTCGTATTGCGCAATGC